>Ga0116177_10000457_pt1 | contig 30088 bp, 28 predicted proteins | sample AD_STIC10_MetaG_FD_89750 | JGI IMG/M metagenome (GOLD analysis project Ga0116177, IMG submission 89750) | Active sludge microbial communities of municipal wastewater-treating anaerobic digesters from USA - AD_STIC10_MetaG | ecosystem: Engineered > Bioreactor > Anaerobic > Digestate | place: USA... | reverse complement strand
GGAGCAGACGTTGAGCGGATTCCATTTCGGAGTTTCGGTGTAGCACCACGCCACCATGTCGCCGATCAGCCGCATCGAGGGCTTGGGCGGGAAGACGTAGGTGCCGCGCGATAGGTATTCCTTGATGATGTCGTTCTGCGTCGTGCCCTGCAGCTTCCTGCGGTCGCAGCCCTGCTCGTCGGCGAGCGCCACGTAGAGCGAGAGGAGATACGCCGCCGGGGCGTTGATCGTCATCGAGGTGTTCATCTCCTCGACGCGGATCTGGTCGAAGAGGGCGCGCATGTCGCCCAGATGGCCGACAGGTACGCCTACCTTGCCGACTTCGCCTCGCGAGAGAATGTGGTCCGAATCGTAGGCCGTCTGGGTGGGCAGGTCGAACGCGATCGAGAGGCCGGTCTGACCCTTCGACAGGTTCTTCCGGTAGAGCTTGTTCGACTCCTCGGCAGTGGAATGTCCCGCATAGGTGCGGAAGATCCACGGCTTGTCCGGATCGTGCTGGAACGGGGTCGAAGAACCTTCGGCCATTTCTAGTCCTTGCTGCAAATGCGAAGGCACAAAACTGCAAACCGTGGGCCGATGCAAGCCGGACGGGCAATTTCATACCCTTTCAAGGCTAAGGAAGGGCGGGCAGCTGCGGCGCGTCTGTTGTCTTGCGTGGCGGCGCTGGGCATTCTTGTCGCGGGTTTGCGCGTTTGGGGGCCTCCATGAGACGGATCATCGCCGCATCGCTGGTCTTGCTGGCGTCGGCGGGCGCAGCGGCGCAGACACCGCCGCCTGAGTATGACTGGACGCAATCCAGGGTCAGCCTGACGCGGGCGTACGCCTGGGCAACCAAGGCGCGCCCGGAACAGGGCTTTCCCCAGGTGATGGTGCTGGGCCGCGATGACCGATCGGGAACGACGCCCGGGGAACGCCTGCGCTCGAGCGCAATGTTTACGTTCGAAGTCGATTGCCCGAAGAGCAATGCGCGGCTTGTCGAACAGGTAGCGTATGACGCCGCCCTAGCCGAAGCCGGCCGACGCGCGACGGCACTGCCGTGGATGAGCATTGGCCTGCTGGCCGATGGCGGCGATGAGATCAACGCGTTCTGCGCCGCTCCCGACGCCCCGCGCCCGCAGGCGAAGAAGGCGACGATCGCGGCTGCGCAGGCATGGCTCGATGCGATGATTCCAAAACCGAAGCCCGAGCCCATCCCGCCTGTTACATCGAACTTCGAGCTGGTTGGCCGCATGAGCGAGGCGCAGCCAGTCGATATCTGGCTGGACGTCTCGTCGATCAAACGCGAAGGCAAGCTCGCGACGGCCTGGACCTACGAGGCGTGGGAAGGCGGCTGGATCAAGCTGGCCAACGGCAAGATGAATATCGACCGCCCGTCAACCTGGCGGCTACACGAGATGGAGTGCGGTGCAACTCTTCGCGTGCGGGAAATCTGGCGCCAGCAGCTCAGCCCGGCCATGACACCGGCAAACACAGTGGCCAGCCCATCATCGCCGTTCAGCACCATCACGCCCGTCAGCGACACCAACACCTCCATGCTGGCCCAGCGTGTTTGCAACAACAACCCGCTGACCTTCAGTGCGAAGTATGTCGGCAGCGCATCGCAGCTTGCCGTTTCCAGATACGTCGCGGGAGAGTTCGTGAAGGTGCAGGCGCCGCGGTTCCCGTATCCTGCGGTCACGCAAGTCGATCTCGGCCCCACCATCCGCATCCGCGAGAACGATCGCACCTACACTTTCGAGGGAGTATTCACGCGCTCCGGCACAGGCAATTACTACACTGGCGAGTTCACATATCAGAGCGGCCAGAAGACGGCGGCCAACCTCACGGTGAAGGGCATATCCGATGGCGTGCTGCTGATCGCTCGGAGCGACCGCGACGGCGATTATGGTTTTCCGGTCGCCAACGGAAAGGCTGCCACGGGTATCCCGCAGTGGAACCGCCAACGCACCGACAACACCGTGACGCTGCTTGAACCGGCGACGATCACCTTGAAGTAACTAGCGCCGCGCGACTTTCGGCGTGTTGCCAGCGGACGGTAGAACTGGCCTGGCGCCACTCATGTGCGCGGCGCGCGCCAGCTCCGCCATCTCGGCTTTTCCGCAATGCATGGCGGCTCGCCAGGCCTGCATGTGGGTGGGAACTTCCTCCATGTTCAGCGGCGGGCGGAAATGCCAGCGCAGCATCGTCTCGAACTCGCGACGGTCGCGAAGTTCAGGCACGACAAGTATGAGGGCGTGCGTGGCGCCGAGCGCCTTCGCGGCGGCGAGCTGGTGGTGACCGGCATAGCGCGCCTTCAGGCGTCCGGTCTGGCCGGCATAGTGGATATGGATGTCGCCAGCGGCATCCTCGTGCGCCATGAGATAGACGCACGGCAGATCGAAGAAGCGCGTCTCGCCGAAATCGACGAAGGCGAACATCTCGCCGAGGATGTCGACCTGCCCCGCCAAGGCTACTGGCCGCCGCTCTTGATGTATTCCTGACCGCATTCGAGCGTGATCGTCTGCAGGCGCGCCGAAAGCGGATGGGGGCGTCCCTGTTCAAGCGCGGCGTTCAAGTCCTTGAACTCGGCATAGGTAAGCGAGGCCTCGATGTTCTTCAGCGCGCATTCGCAGATCTGGGCCGGAGCACCGCCATTCTTGCAGCCGGCAAGCACGGCCTGCCTGTCTCCTTCGGGAAATCCGCCGCTCGCGGGGCTGCATCCCGTCACGGCGGCTAGCGCCGCCGCAGCCATCATGATTGCCGTGAATCGCATGCTCGTCCCCTGATCCGGATCACGGACGCTAACACGGCAGAGCCAGCGCGAAAGTGGGCGCTCCTGAAGTCTGCCGCGTCTCCTCCCCTTGCGGCGCCGCTTGCCGGACGCGACAGGCGGGCGCAGGTTCTGCGTAATGGCCTGTAGAGCCTATCGGGAGAGACGTCATGAAACGCCTGCTGCTTGCGCTGGCCGTTCTTGCTTCAGGTTGCATGGCGGCGCCCGCGCCGTCCGATCCCACGATCGCGGTGGTGGAGACGGGTCAGCTGAAGGCGCTGCAGGCGAAAGGCGTTCTGGCGTTCAAGGGCATTCCTTATGCCGCGCCGCCGGTTGGCGCGATGCGGTGGAAGGCGCCGGCAAGGGCCGCGAAGTGGGACGGCGTGAAGGATGCCTCTGCTTACGGCGCGATCTGCGCGCAGAAGATGCCGAACCCGGACAACGGCATCGGGCAATATCCGGCAAGCGAGGACTGCCTGACTCTGAACGTGTTCACGCAACAGCTGGGCGGCGGAAAACGGCCGGTGATGGTGTGGATCCACGGCGGCGGGTTCGTGAACGGATCAGGCAGCGCGGAGCTTTATGACGGGTCGCAACTGGCCAAGCGCGGCGTCGTGGTGGTGACGATCAACTACAGGCTCGGGCGGTTCGGCTCGTTCGCGCATCCGCTGCTGACGAAGGAAGCGGCGGGCGGACCCGTCGCCAACTACGGCATGCTCGACATGGTCGCGTCGCTCGAATGGGTGAAGCGGAATATCGGTGCGTTCGGCGGTGACAATGGCAATGTGACGATTTTCGGCGAGAGCGCGGGCGGCATGGCGGTGCAGAAGCTGATGACGATGCCGGGCGCGAAAGGCCTGTTCCATAAAGCCGCCGTGCAATCGGGCGCGGGACGCGAGAACACGCTTTATCTCGACAAGCCGAACGCACGTGGACTGCCCTCTGCCGAGAGCGATGGCGAGACTTTCGTGAAGTCGATCGGCGTGACGGCGGGAAGCGTGAGCGACCTGCGTGCGATTTCGTCGGATGCGATAATCGCGGCGGGCGATCCTTCGACGTTTGCGGGCGGTGGGCCGATCATCGACGGCAAGATCATTCCGATGACGGTGCTGGAGACCTTCAAGGCCGGCAGGCAAGCCCAGGTGCCGTATCTGGTCGGATACAACAGCGCGGAATTTCCGGTGATAGCAGAAGACCTCGACGCGTCGGTGATGCGCACGACGGGCGCGAAGCTTTCGGACCTGCCGACGCTAGCGGCGACATATCCTGACAAGGATGACATGGCGGCGCGCGTGATGGGCGACATCATCTTTGGCGAACCGGCGCGGCATCTCGCGGGGCTGCATGCGGCGCGTGGGCAGCCGACATGGCTGTATCGTTTCGACGTGATTTCGCCGTCAGTGGCGGCGCGCTGGAAGGGCACGGCGCACGCGCAGGAACGACAGTATGTGTTCGACACGCTGCACACCTCGCCCTACCCGACCAATGCGAACGATCAGGTGCAGGCCGAACATGCCGTGACGTACTGGACCAACTTCGCAAAGACGGGCGATCCGAACAGCGCGGGTGAGCCGAAATGGCCGCGCTATGAGGCCGCGAAGGATGAGCTGCTGGAGTTCACCAACGCCGGGCCGGTCGGGAAAGTGTCGCCGCATCGCACGCGGTGGGACGCGATTGAGGCGCGGTACTAGTAGATACCCAAACCCTTACTCACTGACCCACGGCGCAGCCTTCGACACGTCTGCGCCGATGGCGGTGTAGTAGAGCTTCTGGATATTGCGTGTGGCCGAGCCGGGCTTGCCTGCACCGATCTTGACGCCGTCGATTTCGGTCACCGGCGTAACGAGACCCGTGGCGGCGGTGACGAAAGCTTCGGCGGCGTTCTTCGCTTCTTCAAGCGTGAAGCTACGTTCGGTGATCTTGCGACCTTGCTGGCCGAGACTGTCGAACAGGGCGTGGCGCGTGATGCCTGCGAGGATCATGTTCGAGAGCGCGCGAGTGATGATCTCGCCATCCTGCGTGACGATCCACGCGTTCGAGGATGCGCCTTCGGTGACGAAGCCATCCGGGGCGACGAGCCAGGCGTCGTCAGCGCCCCTCGCCTTCGCTTCGGTCTTGGCCAGCGCCTGCGCGAGGAGGCCGACCGACTTGATGTCGCGCCGGGCCCAGCGAATGTCGGGCACGCTGATGACGCGGATGCCGTTGCGCGCTGATGGCGTGTCGATCAGGGCGCGGCTTTCGGCGTAGGCGAAGCAGGTGAGGGTCGGCTTGTCCGGGGCGACGAAGTCGCGTGAGCCGTAGGCGCCGCGCGTGACCTGCAGATAGACATAGCCCTCCGTGATGCCGTTGTCGGCGACAAGGCGGCGGTGCACCTCTTCCAGTTCTTTCCTGTCGGGCATCGCGCCGAATTTGAGTTCACGGAGCGAGCGTTCGAGCCGGTCGAGGTGGCGCTCCATGTCGACGGTGCGGCCGGCATAGACGGCGGTGACTTCATAGACGCCGTCAGCGAACAGGAAGCCGCGATCGAAGGGCGAGATTTTCGCCTCGTCCGCCGCAACGTAAACGCCGTTCACCCATGCTTGCCGCGTCATTTAATCTCTCCTGCCGCATGGCCGCCCAAATCAGGGACAACGGTCTCTGCGCCAGCCGGGCATATGTCCAGACCCGGCGGCGATTGGGGACATCGCCATGAGCCTTCCGCTTCGGCCCGTTATCGGATTCGGTGCAGCCCTCCTGACCATGGCGCTGGTCGCCATTGCCGGAATGACCGCGCCCACTGCAAAAACGACATTGCATGCTTCTGCCGAGTGCCCCGACACCTCGAAGGCGCATACACCCGCACCGGCGCGACCTGAGGCAGAACGTCCCGCCTGACCGCCTTCCCGCGCCGAAGACTTGCGGCAACAGGGTTGGCCCTTCTATTGCAGTGCAACAAGATTGCTTGCAATCCGTCCGGTCCTTGGACAATGTGACGCCCGTTTGAAGGCCCCTGGCTTCTGACGTGCGACACGTCCGAGCCGGGAAAAGGGCTATGAAACAAGGCTCGGGGAGATAGACATTGGCTGACGGCGCTGCTGCTCGTGAAGTGAAGGATCTCTACGCCGTCGGCGAGATTCCTCCTGATTTCCACGTTCCCAAGAACATGCACGCCTGGGCGATCCGGCGCGAGCGTCAGGGACGACCCAAACAGGCCATGCAACTCGAGGTCGTGCCGACCCCGGAGATTGCTTCGGACGAGGTGCTCGTTCTCGTGATGGCGGCGGGCGTCAACTATAACGGCATCTGGGCTGGCTTGGGCGAGCCCGTGTCGATGTTCGACGTTCACAAGCAACCCTATCACGTCGCCGGTTCCGATGCCTCGGGCATCGTCTGGGCCGTTGGCGACCGCGTTAAACGCTGGAAGCCGGGCGATGAAGTGGTCATCCACTGCAACCAGGACGATGGCGACGACGAAGAGTGCAACGGCGGCGACCCAATGTTCTCGCCGACCCAGCGCATCTGGGGCTACGAGACGCCGGATGGCTCGTTCGGCCAGTTCTGCCGCGTGCAATCGCGCCAGCTGATGGAACGTCCCAAACACCTGACCTGGGAAGAGGCGGCCTGCTACACCCTCACCCTCGCAACCGCCTACCGCATGCTGTTCGGCCACCGTCCGCACGTCCTGCGTCCGGGCCAGAACGTTCTGATCTGGGGCGCCTCGGGCGGCCTCGGCTCGTACGCGGTGCAGCTCTGCGCCGTGGCCGGCGCCAACGCGATCGGCGTCATCTCGGATGACTCGAAGGCCGAGTTCGTGCTGTCGATGGGCGCGAAAGCCGTCATCAACCGCAACAACTTCAAGTGCTGGGGCCAGCTTCCGAAAGTGAACTCGCCTGGGTTCAACGACTACATGAAGGAAGCCCGCAAGTTCGGCAAAGCCATCTGGCAGGTCACGGGCAACAAGGACGTGGACATCGTCTTCGAACACCCGGGCGAAGCCACGATGCCGACATCCGTGTTCGTCGTGAAGCGCGGCGGCATGGTCGTCATCTGCGCCGGCACCACCGGCTTCAACCTGACGATGGACGCCCGCTTCCTGTGGATGCGCCAGAAGCGGGTTCAGGGTTCGCACTTCGCCAACCTGCTGCAGGCCAGCCAGGCCAACCAGCTGATGCTGGAGCGCCGCCTCGACCCGTGCATGTCGGAAGTGTTCCCGTTCTCGGATATTCCCGAAGCGCACGAGAAGATGCTCGACAACAAGCACCTGCCCGGAAACATGGCCGTGCTCGTCACCTCGCCGAAGCCCGGCCTGCGCACTGTCGAAGACGTGCTGGAAGCCGGTCCGACGAAGTAACCAGGCACGTTCCTGCCGCGTACTAGGTATTGTGACGGACACGCACTATGTTGCGTGCTGTCAGATCCATGTCCGCAAGGAGAGCCCCATGTCCGCATCCACCGAACGCGCAGTTCTCGCTGGCGGCTGTTTCTGGGGGATGCAGGACCTGATCCGCAAGAAACCCGGCGTAATCTCCACGCGCGTCGGGTATTCGGGCGGCGATGTGAAGAACGCCACCTATCGCAATCACGGCACGCACGCCGAGGCGATCGAGATCATCTTTGACCCGTCCAAATGGTCGTATCGCGACCTGCTGGAGTTCTTCTTCCAGATCCATGACCCGTCGACGAAGAACCGGCAGGGTAACGACATGGGCATGAGCTACCGCTCGGCGATCTACTATGAAAGCGACGAGCAGAAACGCATCGCCCTCGACACCATCGCGGATGTCGACGCCTCGGGCCTGTGGCCCGGCAAGGTCGTCACCGAAGTGGAGCCCGTCGGCGCGTTCTGGGAAGCCGAGCCAGAGCATCAGGACTATCTGGAGCGCATCCCCAACGGCTACACCTGCCACTTCGCCCGCCCCGGCTGGAAACTGCCGAAGCGTGGCCAGGCTGCTGCGGAGTAGCGCTGCGCGTCAGTCGTCGTCCAGCGACGCGAACGGGCCTTCCTGATCGTCGTCCGGGTCGAGGTCTTCCTCCTCGTCTTCGTCGCCATCTTCGTCATCGGGCTCGCCCGGCCAGGCGGCCTCGTCCTCGACAGGCTTTGGCAAGCGGTCTTCGAGCAGATCGGCTAGCGTACCCGGGCGCAGCGCGTCCGGCGCTTCGATCACCCATGACAGGAACTCCTCTGGCCCGCCATTGAGATAGGGCGGCGGAGACACCGGCTTGAACACGCTGGCCAGCCTCTCTTCAATCGAGAGATAGTTCAGCACAGCGCCGAGTTCCTGCACCGCGTGCCAGGCCAGATCGTGATCGATATCGATAGAGAACTTCACCCACCATTCGCCGCCCGCCTCGCCAGAACCGAAACCGCGCGAAGGAGTGTCGTTGATGTCGATTGCGGGAATGCGGGCGAGAAAGTCGATCAGCTTCGTGAATTTTGGGTGGTGCGCATCTGTCATGGTACAGCCCCGGTATGACGCCTCATCCTGACCTGATCCGCTGTCTGGCTCCAGCAAAACAACGCGCTTTTGGGGCCCTACCCGTCAACCCGGCGAGGTTGTATGAACAGGCGTAACAAGTCTGGAGGAAACGACTTATGCGCCTGACCCTGCTAGCTGCCTCTGCGCTCGCCTTTGCCGCGTGCAGCGAATCGAAGCCCGCCGAAACGCCTGCTGCGGAAACACCGGCAGCCGAAGCGCCAATGGCCGGCCACGACATGGCCGCCATGGACGACACCATGAAAGCCGCCGACTCGACCGACGACGCCAACACCGCCGAAACGACGGATGGCTTCACCTTCCACACCATCGGCGGCAAGGTCGAAAGCGTTCACCTGCCGACGGCTGGCGCGAGCTGGTGGACCGCATCGACCACGGACACCGAACTGGTCACGATCGGCGAAGCAAAAGACGAGACGATGCCGGATGGCTCGACGCATCACGTCGTGAAAGTCACGCCGATCAAATCCGGCAATGCCGTGGTGAAGTTCGAGAAGCGTGACAGCGCCGAAGCGACGGCACCCGTCACCGAGACGCGCAACATCAACTTCATGGTTCACTAGACAAGGGAAAGGGCGCGGTTTGCACCGCGCCCTCCGCCTTTGTGCGCATTGCGCACAAACCAGCCCACAATCGTGGGATCTACTGACCCGGCGCCGAAGCTGGCGGGGTCGTTTTCGCTTCAGCCCATTTCGAGAACTCGACCTTCGAGAGCGACTTGCTCTTGTCAGCGTCATACTTGTCGAAATCGGCCTGCGTCACTTTTGAATCCGCCACCTGCACTTCAGCGAGCGACAGCGCGCCGTCAGCGTTTGCGTCGTGCCTGGTGAACTTGTCTTCCGTAGCGGGCTTCGCGGCGGGCGGGGCCGTCGTCACCTGCGCCAGAGCGGGCGCGGCGAAAGCGATGAGCGTTGCGGAAGCGATAAGGGTTTTCATCATGGGGTGGAGTTCCTCTACTGTTGCTCTGTTTTGGTCGTCAGGAGCGATACGAGCTTGCTCGCCCCTTGCGATCCCAACGGAGTTCCACAGCGGGGGTTTCAGGTTCCACGCTGAACAATGCTTCATGACTCCAACGCCATTTTTCGGGGCGCGAAGTTCCTGCCTGACTTCGCAGGCTTTTCGGTCGAGCCACGCGAAACGTTTCGCATCAGCCTGACGAATCTTTCATCGAAACACGCCTGCGGGGCGTCTGTTCCTCGCGATTCAGTTTGACGCGTTGCGTGTGTTCCTTGTCTGCAACAACACTGTTGATCGAGGGAACGGCGGGCGCAGCGTTATCGTTGGCAGGTCATGAGACGCGTACAGAAAAGATTCCAACCCGGTACGCATGTGAAATGGTCGTGGGGCGAACACACCGCCCGCGGGGTTGTCCGAAAAGTCTTCACTCATCGTATCGAGCGCACAATGAAGGGTACGACCGTCACCCGCGCAGCGGACAGGAATAACCCCGCCTACCTGATCGAACAGGAAGACGGCGATGCCGTGCTGAAAAGCCATAGCGAACTGCACGCAAGCTAACGATCACTCGCCGAACATCTCCGGATCGAAGAGTTCAACTGTCTTGGTTTTCTTGCGCGCTTTCTCGACCGTCACACCAGGATAGCCCTTGAGCGGATCGACGGGCGCGCCGAGGTAGGCCCAGTCCTGCAGCTGATCGATCGCGACATGGTATTTGGTCTCGCGCCCCGTGCGGCCAGCGAACAGCGCACGCGGGATATTGACCATCTTCGGCGAATGCCCCCGCTCGAACATCAGCGGCGATCCGCACCGCGAACAGAAGTGGCGCACCTGCTTGCGCTCGGTATCGGCGAAGCGCCCCACCTCGGCCTCCCCCTTCCTCACGCGCACCTTGCTCTTCCAGCAGCCGACATAGGTGGCGTAGGCGGCCCCGTGCGCGCGGCGGCTGGCGCCAGAGTGATCATGCCAGCCCCAGAAGACCGGAACGTCGGTTTCGATCTCGACCGCGCCGCACAGGCATTTGCCGGAAATCGCCGCCGGGGCGCGCATCTTCGGCGTTTTCGCCTTTTCAGGCCTATCCGGCTTCATTTTTACGGCCATGGCGCTTTGTCCCACTCTCTCGACGGGGAGCAGCAAACATTGGATATTGCCCGCCAATCAAGGCTCAGGCCGAAAAACAACGAAGCGCATGGCAGACGGAACACTCTCCAAATCAGCGGGAATGACGGCCGAAGGCTGGCTGACTGACTGCTGGTATTTTGCCTGCGCGTCGAAATCGCTGCCGGCGGGAACGCAGTTCCGGCGCGTGATCCTGGGCCAGCCGGTGATGCTGGCGCGTACAGCAAAGGGCGAAGCATTCGCGCTGCGCGATATCTGCCCGCACCGTCTCGTGCCGCTATCGGCCGGCAAGCAGATCGAGACGGATGGCCAACCGACAATCCAGTGCCCCTATCATGGCTGGCGCTTCGGCACGGATGGCGGGTGCAAGCACATGCCATCGCTGGTGAAGACCGAAGACTTCGCGAGCGACCGCGTGAAAGTGCGCCGCTATCCGGTGCATGAAGTGAACGGCATGATTTTCGTCTATGTCGCGGACAGTCCGCGCGGCGATGATCCGCCCGCCGCGCCCGCGCCGGATTTCAATCTCGGCAAGCTGAAGCCGAAATTCATCGTCGCGGAAATCTTCAACGCGCACATGGACGATGCTGTCGTCGGCCTGATGGACCCGGCCCACGTGCCGTTCGTGCATAACCAGTGGTGGTGGCGTCCGCCCAGTACCGGGCTGCGGCTAAAAGAAAAGCTGTTCGAGCCGTCAACACGCGGTTGGTCGCTGGCGCGGCACAAACCATCGGGTAATTCGCTGGCGTACAAGGCACTGATGGGATCGGAAGTCACGACGGAGATCGTCTTCCAGATTCCGGGCTTCCGGTGGGAGATCATCGAAGCAAAGAAAGCACGCATCTTCACGCTGACCTGCCTGACGCCGATCACGACCAAGAAGACGCGCATTACGCAGATCACCTTCTGGGAAAACGCGCCGCTGCTCGACTTCGCGACACCCATCCTGATCCCGGCGGCGAGGAAGTTCCTCGGCCAGGACGGCCACATGGTGAACCTGCAGAACCACGGCATGGCCTATCAGCAGAACATGCTCTGGATCGACGACATCGACGTGCAGGCAAAATGGTATCGCACGCTGAAGAAGGAATGGGCTGCCTCGCGCGCCGATGGCCGTCCGTTCGTCAACCCGATCGAGCCGCGCACGCTGCGCTGGCGCAGCTGATCCATGCTGGCGCGCTTAGGCCGCATCGCCCTCGTGGCGGTGGTGTTTGCGCTGATCGCCAGCGCGGTGATCACGGCTCAGTTCCTGCTTGATGGCCTGCCGCTGGATGCCAGCTTCCTGTGGGCGTGCGCTTTCTTCTCGTGCGCGCTGGTCGCCATCGCGGTTGGTTATGGGCTGGGCGATGAGTTGCGTCGCGCGTGGGCAGCTGGCGGCATAGGTCGCGCCTGGCCGTGGCTGACGATCATCGCGATCTGCGCGGGGCTGTTCTGGTCGCTCAGTGTCTGGATCGATGCTTCGGCGGGAATGAGCGTTGGCCCCTTCCCGCCGATGCTTCTTGTGCTTGGCGTGCCGCTGGGCGCAATCGGCTTCCGGCGCAACCGCAAGCCGTAAAGCGTCAGGCGCGGGCGAGCGGCGCGCTGGAGAAGGAAGCGGTCTTGCCCATGGCGCGCACGATCAGCGCAACGCCGACCACCAGCAACCACAGTTCCCAGCCCATGAAGGCGTAGGGCAACACTTCGATCACCGGCAGTTCAGGCATGGAGAGCGAGAGAAGTTCGGTCTGCCCGACAACCCAGAGCGGCAGCGTGACGAGGCCGGCCGCACCGATCCACTTCATCGCACCGCCCATGCGCATCAGCGCGAGCCCCACGCCGAGCGTCCAGATCATCAACAACACCTGCCCCAGATGTTCGCCCATGCCGACGCCTGCAAACGTGTTGAGCGCTTCATAGCTGGCGATGGCGGCGGCGCGTTCGGCCGATCCCTCGCCCGCCTGCACGTAAGCTGTTGCGACTGCCGGGATGGCGAACGTCCAGCGCAGCAGGGCCGCTGCCTGGAAGACGCCTGAAAGAACGCCGAACAGCGTGAAGCCCGTCGCAAGCTTGGTATTGCCGTCCTTCAGCGCCTCGCCGAGCAGCATCGCGCCAAGCGCAAAGCCGATGGCGCTCAGCGCGAACGTCCACCACGCCAGCACCAGAGCGGACCCGCCCGCGTGGAACAGCTCCAGCACCTCGCCGGCCGGGCGGCGCAGCACGTCGTCATAATCGAACAACGCGATCAGCGCCGCGTAAGGAATGTTCGCCAGCACAGCCACCGCAGCCAGCACGATGCCTGCCTTGATCAGCGCAGGCCGGTTCAATCCCTCGTTCGTCATGTCCCAATCTCCATTTGTCACTGAACGGTGACATACGGTGCCATCCATGCAAATGTCAACAACTTGTCCCCGATTGGTGACAATGCTACGTTTTCATTGGAGATTCGCGATGCCCGCCAAGAAGAAAGCCGCCCCCGCCAAAGCGACCCGTGATCGCGAGGCGACCGAACAGCGCTTCATCGAAGCCGCCGCGCGGGTGATCGCGCGCGATGGCGCGGCGGGCCTGGGCGTCAACGCCATCGCGGCGGAGGCAGGAGCCGACAAGAAGCTGATCTATCGCTATTTTGGCGGGCTGGACGGACTGCTCGAAGCCATGGGCGCCAACACGGCCGTGTGGATCGGCGACGCGCTTTCTTCGTCGAAGGGCGACTACGGACAGCGCATGTCCGCACTGTTCGCAGCCTACGCCGCCAACCTGCGTGGCGATCCCGTATTGCAGAAGCTGCTGGCATGGGAGCTGGCGGGCCCGTCGGACACACTGCGCCGCATCGATGCCGCACGCTCCAAGGCGATGTATGGCGTGATGCCGAAACTGCGCGGCGACGAGAAGCCGCCGGAAGGCGTCGATGCGCCTGCCGTCAATGCGATCCTGCTCGCGGCCCTGCACTATCTGACGCTGCGCGGCGCCACGATGGGCGGCTTCTCCGGCCTTTCGCTAAAGACGGAAGCCGACTGGAAACGCACCATGGCCGCGTTCGAAGGATTGCTCGCGCGAACATACGAGCCACGCTAGTTTCTGCGATACGCCATAGGGAAAACGCTCATGCGATCTTCCATTCTCGCGCTTGCCCTCGTCCTTGCCGCCTGCGTCTCGCCGGCGACAGCGCAGCCACCGGTTGTTGCAGCCAAGGGCGGCGGCGAAGTGGCGACGGAAGAGACGACGCTGACCTGGGCAAAGCCCGGCATCGATCTCGCAGCCACGATCTACCGCCCCAAATCCGCATCCAAGCCGTTGCCCGTGCTGATCGACGTGCATGGCGGTGCGTGGGGATCGGGCGACCGCACCGGCGACAGGCTTTATTGCGCAGAGCTGGCAAAGTCCGGCATCGTGGTGGTGTCGATCGACTTCCGGCAATCGCCGGCATTCAAGCACCCCACCAGCAGCGCGGATGTCGCCGCCGCCGTGCGCTATGTGCGGCTCAACGCGAAATCGCTCAACGCCGATCCTGATCGCATCGGCCTGATCGGATCATCCTCAGGCGCACACCTCGCCCTGCTCGCTGCCCTGCGGCCGGATGTCCAGCAACACAAAGGCACGCCGATCCTCGGGCCTGATGGCGCCTACGCACCGCATGATGCGATATCCGCCGCGGTGAACTATGTCGTCGCGATGTGGCCGGTCAGCGACCCGGCGGCGCGCTATCGCTATGCCAAGCGCGCCAACCTCACGCGCCTCGCCGAAATGACGGATCTCTACTTCGCCGACGAGGCCGCGCGATGGGACGCCTCGATCCCGCGAATTGTGACATCCGGCGAAGCCAAGACGCTGCCGCCCATTCTCGTCGTCCAACCGGGTGACGATTCGAACATCCCACAGGACATGACATTCGACCTGCTGCACGCTTGGCAGGCGCGCGGCGGCAAGCTCGATTACGCCTTCTACCCCGGCCAACCACACGCATTCGGCCATCGCGCTTCTGCCGCAACCACCGACCTGATCGCCACCGTCGCCGCCTTCATCGCCCGGCAGAACGCCCGATAGAGGCGCACCACCAGACATTTTGCCGCGACCGCGCGATATTTTCCGGCGACGGAATGCACAGGCAAAGCCAGTTGAAATCCCTGCCGACTGGCGCGAGGTTGCGGCCAACGGAAAGCGGGCGTCCCGAGGACAGCCCGCACGGGAGGAAGACACATGAAACTGCGCACGATGATGCGGCTGGCCGGGCTTGGTTTCGGCCTCGGGCTGTTCACGCTCCCCGCCACGGCGCAGGTCGCCCCCGATCATCCCGGCCGCGCCGTGTACAACAAGTCGTGCGCCATGTGTCACGACAATCCCGGCGCCACACGCGCCGCCACCCTCGCCTCGATCCAGCAGCAGGCGCCCGCGCGCCTCCGCGAAGTGCTCACCACAGGCGTCATGGCGCCGATGGCCGCCAGCCTCAGCCCGCAGGAAGTGACCGACGTCATCGCCTTCCTCACCGCCGGACAGGCAGCCGCCGCAGCTAACTGGACGGACGCGCTCATGTGCACCGCCGACAAGCGCGCGGTCAGCAGCAGCGCCACCATCGTCTCGGCCGGCTTCGGCGTTGACCAGAACCAGACGCGTAGCCTCTCGGCTGCTCAAGCAGGCCTCAAGAAATCCGACCTCGCCAATCTCGAAGTCGCATGGTCGATCGCCTTCCCCGGCCAGGGCGCAGGCACGGGCGCATCCGTGCTCAGCGACGGCACGATCTTCGTCACGGGCGGCCAGAAAGTCCTCGCGCTCGACGCAAAGACAGGATGCGCCAAGTGGGCCTACTCCGCCTCCTCGCGCAACACGCCGGCGATCGGCGCGATCGGCGGCCGCAAGGTTGTCGCCATGTCCGTCGGCCGCGACATCCATGTGCTCGATGCCGCGACCGGCGCCCTGATCTGGAAAGCCTCCGGCCAGCCGGTCAACGGCACGGGCGGGAATATCCGCGGCGGCGTCATCTTCGCGAAAGACAAGATCATCGTGCCGCTGTCCGCATCCGGCGTCGGCTCCGGCGCCAACCCGCGTACCGAATGCTGCACCGGCCATGGCTCGGTGGTCGCGCTCAACGCCGCAGACGGCAAGCATGTGTGGGAATACCACACCATGCCCGAGCCGGAATACAACGGCCAGGTCAACTCGGTCGGCGTGAAGCAGAAAGGCCCGTCTGGCGCGCCGATCTGGTCGGTTCCCGTGTTCGACGCCAAGCGCAACCATGTGATCGTCACAACCGGCGAGAACACTTCCCACCCCAGCACCGATACATCCGACGCCGTGATCGCGCTCGACGCCGATACCGGCAAGGTCGCGTGGCAATACCAGGCGATGGCCGCCGACGTGTGGAACATGGCGTGCGATACCGGCTCCGGCTCCAACGGCCCCAACTGCCCTGTCCTGTTCGGCGGCGACGGCCGCGACTACGACTTTGGCGCGGGCGCGATCATCACGTCGGCTGGTGGAAAAGATGTGGTGCTCGCGGGCCAGAAATCGGGCCATGCCTGGGTTCTGGATGCAGCGACAGGCAAGGTGATCTGGAGCCAGCGCGTTGGCGAAGGCACGGCGCTCGGCGGCGTTCACTGGGGCATCGCCACCGATGGCGCAAACTTCATCGTGCCGATCAACGACCCGCTCAAGATGTCCGCCAACAAGGCCTTCATAGGCAAGGCAGGCGTCTATGCGTTCGACCTCAAGACTGGCAAACCTTCATGGTCGTTCCTCGCGCAACCCGATTGCGCGGGCGAGCGCGCAACGCTTGTCGCGAGCTGCACCGACAAGTTCGGCTTCTCGGCTGCCCCGCTGATCATCGACGGCGCCATCATCGGCGCAACGCTCGGCGGGCAAGTCATCGTCATTGATGCGAAGACGGGCGCGGCAATCAACAGGTTCGACACCGTCGGCTCCGTCACACCGCTCAACAAGGACATCGCCGGAAGAGGCGGCTCCATCGACAGCCATGGCATCTCCGCCGGCGCGGGAATGGTGTTCATCAACTCCGGCTATGGCGCCTTTGGCCAGACGGGCGGCAACGCTTTGATCGCCTACAGGCCCAAGCAGTAGTAACTGCCAGTATCTGACAATAAAGAGCCCGCGGTTTGCGCCGCGGGCTTTTTCGCGCGAACCTATCAGTGGCATTGAACACAGATCCTGATGACACTGTGACGGCACGTGCAGCCAAAGCCAGTTGAACTCTCCGCCAACCAACGCAAGGTTGCTCCCAACGAAAAGCGGCAAGCCATAAGCTTCCGCGCGGGAGGAAAACATGAAACTGCGCACAGCGATGCGAGTAGCGGCTCTGGGCTTAGGCCTCGCCCTGCCAGCGGCAGCGCAGGTTGCGCCTGACCACCCCGGCCGCGCGGTTTACAACAAGACGTGCGCCACGTGTCACGACAATCCGGGCACGACGCGCGCCGCGACGCTTGCCTCCATTCAGCAGCAGGCGCCCGCCCGGCTTCGCGAAGTCCTCACCACGGGCGTCATGGCGCCGATGGCGGCCAGCCTGAAGCCACAGGAAATCACTGACGTCATCGCCTTCCTCACCGCCGGTCAGGCAGCAAACGCTGCGCCCTGGACGGACGCAATCAAATGCGCCGCAGACAAGCGCGCCGTCAGCCCATCGGCGACGATCGTTTCCGCAGGCTTCGGCGTCGACCAGAACCAGACGCGCAGCCTTTCCGCCGCACAGGCAGGGCTCACCAAGGCCAACCTCGCCAATCTTGAAGTCGCATGGTCGATCGCCACTCCGGGCCAGAGCGGCGGGGCCGGCGCGTCGGTGCTCAGCGATGGCACCATCTTCATCGCGCTCGGGCAGCAGCTTCTTGCGCTGGATGCGAAGACGGGTTGCGCCAAATGGACTTACGCCGGCTCAACGCGAAGCACGCCGGCCATCGGCGAGATTGGGAGCCGCAAGGTCGTAACGCTGGCGATCGGCTCTGACGTCCACGTCCTTGATGCATCAACCGGCGCACTGGTCTGGAAAGCCTCGTGGCAACCCATCAAAGGCGCAGGCGGCCACGTCCGTGGCGGCGTGATCTTCGCGAAGGACAAGATCATTGTTCCCGTGTCTTCGTCGGGCAGCACCTCTGGCTCCAAGCCGGATTTTGAATGCTGCACGGGCCACGGCACGGTGGTCGCGCTCAGTGCGGCGGACGGCAAGCACGTTTGGGAGTACCACACCAAGCCCGATGCCCAGTATAACGGTCAGATCAGCTCGCTTGGCGTGAAACAGAAGGGTCCGTCGGGCGCGGCGATCTGGTCCGTTCCCGTGTTCGACGCGAAGCGCAACCGCGTGGTCGTCACCACCGGCGAGAGCACATCGCACCCCGGCACCGACACGTCCAACGCCATAATCTCTATCGACGCCGACACCGGCAAGGTCGCCTGGCAATTCCAGGGGATGGCGGGCGATGTATGGAACCTGGCTTGCGACATGGGCTCAGGCACGAACGGCCCCAACTGCCCCGCGCTCTTTGGCGGCGATGGCCGCGGCATGGATTTCGGCGCAGGCCCCGTCGTCGCCTCGGCTGACGGCAAGGACGTGATCCTCGCAGGCCAGAAGTCAGGCCATGCATGGGTGCTGGACGCCGAGACCGGCAAGGTGGTCTGGAGCCAGCGCGTTGGCGAAGGCACGGCGCTCGGCGGCGTTCACTGGGGCATCGCCACCGACGGCGCCAACTTCATTCTGCCGATCAGTGACCCGCTGAAGGTTTCCATCAACCCGGGCTTCGTCGGCAAGGCCGGCATGTATGCGTTCGACCTCAAGACGGGCAAGCCTGCCTGGTCGTTCCTCGCGCAGCCTGACTGCACCGGACAGCGCGCGACGCTTGTCGTCAGCTGCAACGACAAGTTCGGCTTCTCCGCCGCTCCGCTGATCGTCGATGGCGCCGTCATCGGCGGCACGCTCGGCGGACAGATCCTGATCCTCGACGCCAGTACGGGCGCCATGATCAACAAGCTCGACACGATCGGGCCTGTGACGCCGATCAACAAGGAGATCGCCGGCAAGGGGGGCTCGATCGACAGCCACGGCATCTCCGCCGGCGCGGGCATGGTGTTCGTCAGCTCGGGTTATAGCGCCTTCGGCCAGACTGGCGGCAACGCGCTGATCGCCTACAGACCCAAGCAATAGCGATCATCAGAGCCTGAAAATGAAAAGCCCGCGGTTTGCGCCGCGGGCTTTGTCGTTTGCAATGCAGGATGTGGGCGTCCTATTTGACCGTCTGGGTGGTCGTGCCCGTCGGCTTGCCGAGACCCATTGCATCGATCTTGATGAAGGCCGGTCCGAGAATGACGAGGAACAGAACCGGCAGGAAGAACACGATCATCGGAACCGTCAGCTTGGCCGGCAGAGCCGCAGCCTTCTTCTCGGCTTCCGTGATCCGCATCTCACGGTTTTCCTTGGCCATGACACGCAGCGCGGAGCCCATGGGCGTGCCGTACTTCTCGGCTTGCACCAGCGCCATCGCAACACCCTTGACGCCAGGATGGTTCGTGCGCTCTGCGAGGTTGTAATAAGCCGTGCGGCGATCCGCGAGATAGGAAAGCTCGGCGGTCGTCAGCGCGAGTTCCTCAGCCAGCTCGGCCGAAGCCGTACCGATCTCCTCACCAACGCGCGCGAAGGCGCCCTCGATCGACATGCCGGATTCGACGCAGATCAGCATCATGTCCAGCGAGTCAGGAAACGCGCGCATGATCGACGTGCGGCGCTTGGTGATCATGTTCTCAAGATAGATGTTCGGACCATAGAAGCCGGCGGCAAAGCCGCAAACGATCACGCCGATCTTCATCTGAAGTTGCAGGCCGTGGTCGTTGACGAACCAGATATAGACGAACGTCGCGATGCCGAAAACGATCGGCAGGGCGAAGCGGCAGAAATAGAAGATCGAGATCGGCCTTGGGCCACGAAGGCCGGCTTGCGTCAGCTTCTTGAGAATGCCGGGGTCTTCCAGCATCTTGGCAAGGTCGAGCTTGTCGACGAATTTCTTGAGCGTGCTGGTGTCCTGCACGCGGATCGACTTTTTCGCATCGCCGTCCAGAGCCGCACGGCTCTTCTTGCGCAGCTCTTCACGACGGTTGGAGACAGCCTTGAGACGCGTGGCCAGCTTGTCGCCGCTGAACGCCGGCGCTGCCAGCGTCACCACGGTCGCGAAGGTCGCAAGCGCCGCGAAGGCCGAAGCCAACGTCACCGGATCGGTGAGAAATGAAACCCAGTCCATCTCCATGGCCCTGTTCCCTTCCCTAGATGGCGAAGTTGATCATGGAGCGCATGATATAAATACCAGTCGCCATGAGGCCGGCCGCGATCAGAAGGATCAGGTGGCCGAGATCGGTTACGAAAAGTGACATGATGTAGCTAGGCGTCGACAAATAGACGAGCAGCATCACGATGACCGGCAGCGAACCGATGATCATCGCCGAAGCCTTCGCTTCCGACGACAGCGCCTTGATCTTCTCGCGCAACAGCTTCCGCGAACGCAGCACGTTCGACAGGTTGCCCAGCGCCTCCGAGAGGTTACCGCCGGCCTTCTGCTGGATGTTCAGCACGATGTTGAAGAAGTTCACTTCCTGGATCGGCGTACGCTGATACATGCGGTCCAGCGCCTGCGGAACTTCAACACCCATCGCGATCGCATCGCAGACCAGCTGGAATTCGGCGGCCAGCGGTTGCGGGCTCTCGCGCGCGATCATCTTCAGGCACTCCTGCAGCGGCAGGCCTGATTTCACGCCGCGAACGATAACGTCGATGGCGTCGGCAAACTGGCCGATGAATTTCTTCTGGCGGCCCGCGATCTTCATGCCGAGAAACCAGCGCGGCAGGCCGAACGCAGCAGCAAACGAGATACCCGCCGCGGCCAGCAGCGTGATGTCCTTGTCGAACTTCGCGCCGAAGAACAACGCAATAAACGTTCCAACACCCGAAACCGCCGAGGCGGTCCAGAACATTGGAACCGTGATTTTCAAGCCAGACTGCTTGATCCGATCTTCGAGCGACTTGCCGGCGCGTTTCTTGCGGTTCGCTTCCTCGCGATCACGCAGCGCTTTGGTCGTGGCATCCATCTGCTTGCGGCGCGCGAGGTTCGCCGCATCCGCGCCGCCGCGCCCGCGCGTGCCGTCGCTGATCGATTTCAGGCGCTTGGATTGTTTCCCGCGGCCTGTCCCACCCGCGAAGACGAGGCCGATGCCTGCGATCGCGACGAAGGCCAGGCCCGCGATCGCGTAGGTCATGAGCTCCGGTGTCATTTCCGACCGCCCTCTTCCAGCGCATCAAGGGCCCGGCCCAGATCCGCTTCCATGTTGAAATACTTGGCGCGCTCCCAGAAGCGCGGACGGCCGATGCCGGTGCCGCTGTGCGTGCCGATCAGCTTGCCGTCCTTGTCTTCGCCCGTGATCTCGTAGCGCATCACGTCCTGCGTCACGATCACGTCGCCCTCGAGGCCCATGACCTCGGTGATCGACACGATCTTCCGCGTGCCGTCGCGCAGACGCGAAGCCTGAATGACAACATCGATCGAGCCCACGATCATCTCGCGGATCGTGCGTTGCGGCAGCGTGAAGCCGCCCATCGTGATCATCGATTCCAGACGCGAGAGACCTTCGCGCGGCGTGTTGGCGTGCAGCGTGCCCATGGAGCCGTCGTGGCCCGTGTTCATCGCCTGCAGAAGATCGAACGCTTCCGGTCCGCGAACCTCGCCCACGATGATCCGGTCAGGACGCATACGCAGGCAGTTCTTGACGAGGTCGGTCATCGAGACGCGGCCCTGTCCTTCGAGGTTCGGCGGGCGGGTTTCAAGACGCACCACGTGCGGCTGTTGCAGCTGGAGTTCGGCGGCGTCTTCGCAGGTGATGACGCGCTCGCCCGGGGCGATGAACGCCGTCAGCGTGTTCAGAAGCGTCGTCTTGCCCGAACCCGTACCGCCCGAGATCAGCACGTTGCAGCGGCAGGCGCCGATGATGCGCAGGATTTCAGCGCCCGGTTCCGAGATGGAGCCAAAGCCCACGAGATCCGTGATCTTCAGCTTGTCCTTCTTGAACTTACGAATTGTCAGTGCCGGGCCGTCGATGGCCAGCGGCGGCGCAATGACGTTGACGCGCGAACCGTCGGCCAGACGCGCGTCGCAGATCGGCGAGCTTTCATCGACACGACGGCCGACCTGGCTCACGATCCTTTGGCAGATGTTCATCAGCTGCGCGTTGTCGCGGAAGCGGATGTTTGTACGCTGGATCTTGCCGGCGACCTCGATGTAGGTCGTGCCCGCACCGTTGACCATGATGTCGGCGATGTCGTCGCGCGCCAGCAGCGGCTCGAGCGGACCATAGCCGAGAACGTCGTTACAGATGTCCTCGAGCAGCGTCTCCTGCTCGGCGACGCTCATCACCACGTTCTTGATCGAGACGATCTCGATAACGATGTCGCGAATCTCTTCGCGTGCTGATTCCTGGTCGAGCTGCGCCAGCTGCGACAGGTCGATCGTGTCGATCAGAGCGTTGAAGACTTCCGTTTTCGTCCGGTAATATTCGTCCGAACGGTTGTCGATCGCTGCGACTTTCTCCTTCGGCGGAGGCGGAGGCGCAGACTTGGAATTCGACTTGCTGGAAGCGGTGGGCCTTGGCGGCGGAGCGCCAGCGGATTTCGGCGGTGGCGGCGGCGGATCAAGCTGCGCGGCGGCTTGTGCAGCTGCGGGCCTGGGCGCTGGCGGCGGAGCGGCGGCGGCTGGACGCGGCGCCTCGACCGCCGCTGGCGGCGGGACAGCAGGTCCGCCCGTCGTCGTGCGCTTGCCGAACATCCCCTACTCCTACTTGCCCAGAAGCTTTTTCAGCATCGAGGGCTTTGCCGTCTGCACTTCTCGTCCAGTGAGCAGCGCGGCGAGCTGGTCCAGCCCCTGCGCAACCTTGGATTCAGGCGCGACGTCGAAGATCATCTGGCCGTTATTGGCCGCCGTGCCGAACAGCTGCGCGTCGAAGGGCAGGATCAGCGACGGATCGACGCCGATCGCCTGACCGAAATCCTTCGCCGGAATTTCCGGGCGCTTGGGCAGGCCAACCATGTTGAGGACCAGCTTCGGCGGATTGTCGTTCGGGCGCGCGGCCTTCAGGAAGTCGATCAGGTTCTTGCCGTTGCGCAGCGAGGCCAGATCCGGGCCCGCCACGATGACAAGCTCATCCGCCGAAATGACGGTCGACTTGAACCAGTCGCTCCAGATATGCGGCAGGTCGAGCACCACGAACGGAACCGATCCACGCACCTGCTCAAGCACGCGGACATAGGTTTCCGGGTCGAGGTTGTACGTACGATCCAGCGTCGCCGGCGCAGTGAACAGCGAGAGACGGTCGGTCGCCTTGGTGATGAGGCGGCCCATGACGGCGTCGTCGAAACGATCGGGCGACATCAGGGCGTCGGCAATCGTGGCGCCGCTGTCCTGGTTGAAGTCGAGGCCCGTGGTGCCGAAGTTGAGGTCGAGGTCGACCAGCGTCGCGTTGACCTTGCAACGTTCCGACAGCGCCCACGCCAGATTGTGCGCGATGGACGATGCGCCCACCCCGCCCTTCACGCCCGTGACAGCCAGCGTCTTGCCGGTGAACGGAGCTTCCGGGTCGGCAAACAGGTTCGCGATCGAGCGGATCATCTGCACCGGATCGACCGGCGCGACGAGATACTCCGACACGCCGCGGCGCATCAGTTCGCGATACAGACGGATGTCGTTGGTCTGGCCAAGCACGAGAACGCGGATGTTCTCGTCGCAATATTCAGCCAGCGCATCGAGTTCGCTGAGCAGCTGGCGCGGATCGCCCGAGCTTTCGATGACAAGCAGGTTCGGCGTCGTTTCGTTGACGTAGTACTGGATCGCAGCGGGAACCCCGCCCTCGAATACTTCCATCGTCACGTTCTTGAGCCGGCGATCGTTCATGATCGTGCGCAGCAGGCTGAGCGACGAGGTGCGCGCGCAGAAGCCATGCACGGTGATGCGCGGAATCGGGCGGTCGCCGCCCGTGTGCGCCGCGCCGAACGAATAGTCGTAGCCAAGGCCCTGCCCCGCCGCGTCGTCGGAGACGGGTTCGGCATCCATGGCAGTCAGCGGCGGAAGGTCATCAGCCGTCTGGTGGGCCGGCTTCGGCTGCAACCAGCTGGATGCGCCAGACGCGGCTTCGGCCATTGGCGGAGGCGGGGGCGGATCGAAATCATCGCCTTCGTCGGAGAATTCATCCTCGAACGACTCATACTCGCCATCGGCTTCCGGTTCCGCCGCGAAGACGGTCGGGGCTGGCGGCGCTGCCTGTGCAGCGCGCGGCGGCGGCGTCATGAAGCCATCATCGTCCAGGCCGAAATCGGCCTCCTCGAACGCCGGCGTCTTGCCGTCTGGACCACGCAACGCCGCAGCGAAGCTCGCGCCCAGCGGCGCGTCCATGTCGAGATCGAGATCGTGAGCGAGCTGGTCGAGATCGCTGTCGTCGTCAAACTTGTCCCGTGATCCGCTCATGTCCCGATCCCTATTTCACGGCCTGGCTGATGGCGCCGCTTGCGTCGCCATTGCGCTCTGCCGAGGTCTTCTCCCCATTGCGGTACTTCGAGAACACCACGCCGCGGCGGTTGGTGTCGGCCGGATCCATGCGTTGCGGACCGACCAGGTCGCCGGCATTGGCGATCTGCGCGGCCAGGTTCATGGCGGTCGCGCATCCGAACGACGGCAGGGCCGTGTTGCTGCCGGTCCAGGCGAAATCCCAGTGCGAAATATCCGGGCAGTTCGGAACGACAGCGTTGTAGGTGCGATAGCTGATGATCAGCGGGGCGGAACGTGCGCCCGTGCCGTCATAGGTGCCTTCTGCGATGCGGCCCGGCTCGATGCCCTCGGCCATCATCACGGCGCGGGCGTCAGCCGCGGCGCGGATCGCGGAGATATCGTCCGGTCCATTGCTGGGGCGCGAGATGATGACCGCGCCATGGCCTTCGTCCTGATAGCTGGCGGCGAAGTATTTCACCGCTTCACGCTCGACCTCGCCCAGCTTCTCGCCGGCCACGATGGTGTCGATCTTCAGATCGGCGGTGGATTCCTCCGCAACGATCTGCGTGTGCGTGCGATTTGCCCATGCAATCTCCTGATCGGAGTGCTGACAGGCGCCCAGGGCAGCCAGCGAAACACCGGCGAGCACGATATGAAAACGCGAAGACATGCCGGCTCTCCCCTCAGTCAATGATGAAGCCGCTGGCGCCGCCGGGAGGCTTCGCCTTGTCCGTGCCCGAACCGGGCACGGCATAAACGTCGTTCAGTTTGCCGAACAGCACGGTGCGCGCGTCGGAAGCCGTGACATAGCCACGGTCCGGATCGCGGAAGCCCTGCGGATCGGTCGGATCGACCAGATAAGGCGTGACGATCACGACCAGTTCGGTCTCGTCGTTCTGGAAGTCGCGGCTGCGGAACAGCGCGCCGAGCACCGGAATATCCTTGGCGCCTGGAATGCCGTCGAGGTTCTGACGGGTCGTTTCCTGGATCAGGCCGGCGATCACGAGGCTGCCGCCCGAGGGAATTTCAACCGTCGTTTCAGCGCGACGAACTTTCAGCGCCGGGATGGTGATCGTCGAACCGACAACGGGCAGACCCGTGTTCGGGTTGACGCCCGCGATCGTGCTCGACTGGAAGCCGCCCTGTTGCGAAAGCTCGGACACCTCGACTGACAGTTGCAGCGAGATACGGCCTTCCGACATCACGACCGGCGTATAGCCAAGGCCCACGCCGAACGGCTTGAACTCGATCGAGATCTTGCCTTCGTCCTGGGCCACCGGAACCGGGAATTCGCCGCCGACAAGGAACTTGCCCGCTTCGCCCGAGATCGCCGCGAGGTTCGGCTCGGCCAGCGTGCGCACGATGCCCACCCGCTCAAGCGCGTTGATCTTCGCGCCGATCGCGCTCTGCTGGGCAGCGCCTACCAGGTTCTTGTAACCGAGATCAGCCGTCAGGCCGCCCAGCGCCGTTCCCGCGAGCGGGAAGGAGTTGGCGGACGACATCGAGATATTGTTGTCGAAGCTGTTGCCCGAAAGCTGACCGAAGCCAATCGCGCCAGACAGGTTGATGCCCATCTGCTTGATGACCGAACGCTGCATCTCGACGAAGCGAACCTTCAGCGTGACCTGGTCCTTGCCTTCGATCGCCATCATGTTGAGGACGGAGTTGTCGTCCTTCGCATAGGTGCGCGCGAGCTGCATGACACGATCCGCGCCCGACAGGTTCGGCACCGAACCGGCCAGGATGATGCGGCCGTTCACGGCCTCGACCTGGACCTTGGAGCCCGGAACGTGGCGCTTGATCAGCGTGCGGAGCTGTTCCATCCCGGCGACGCCATCCGTCACCGAAATCTCGAGCACCTTCACCTTGCGACCAGAGCGGTCGAGGAACACCATGTTGCTCTCGCCCGGCGACACGCCCATCACGGCGATGCGACGGCGGTCGCGTGCAACGATGTTGGCGATCTTCTCATTGGCGATGATGACGTCGTCGATGTCGACATCGAACTCGATCATGTAGGACTTGTTGACGGTCAGCGTCAGCACTTCCGTCGTGCCTGCCGGAGCGGACACGTCGGGAACGGTGATGCGTTGCGCCGGAGCGCCGCTGAGCTCGCCGCCCTGCTGGGCGAATGCGCCGGGCGCCGTAACCGCAAGAGCGGCCGCGAGGCTGGCGAGAATGAAGTTACGGTTGGCTGACATGTATGAACCTCAACCTGCCGGCGCGGTGCTGACGGTTTCGTTGCCGTATCGATAGACGCGCACGCCCTCGGCATCCTGCGAAACACCGTCGCGATAGACGCGACCGGCGTTTGTCGCGCCCTGCGGCGCCTGCATGTCGGCGATGGAGCGCAGCGTGAGCGCGATTTCACCGGCACGCTTCGCCGTGTTGAGCAACGTTGCGTCGCGCTCCGTCAGTTCGAGCGTCGCGCGCGAACCGATGATGACCTGCCCCTGCCCTTGCTGCGGCGCGCCTTCTTCGCCTTCAGCCGGCGGCGCGCCATAACGCGCATCGATCGCAAGCACGCGGATGTTGGAGAGGATGAGGTCGGAGCGGATGTTCTGCATCCCGGCGCCTTTGCTCGCATTCTCGACTTCGCGCGTGACGATCACGTCGACGCGGTCGTTAGGCTGGATGAAGCCGCCCGCGGCGATCTCGGCGGCGATCTCGACCGAGACAGCGCGCATGCCCGGCGTCAGCATCACGGCCATGAAGCCTGCCGTGCCCGGATGCATCAGCTTGGTCGTCGTGACCGGCTCGCCGACGACGAGATCAACGCGCGCAACGGCGCCGACCATCTTCTCGAGGCCTTCCGGTTCTTTTTCTTGCTCGACGAACGATTCGACGTTCGCGCTCGCGGGCCATTCCTGCCAGCGCAGGTCTTCGGCGGCGACGAACTTGCCGATTGGAATCTTGTTGTTCGCGACGAGGATCTGCTTCGTCGGAATTTCAACGGGCTTGGGCGCCTCAGCGGGCGCTGCAATAGAAGCGACTGCAGGCGAAGGCGCCTGGACAGACCGCACGAGGAAGACAGCGGCTACAGCCGCGCCTGCCGCTACCAGAAGAATGATCAGTCGCACGGGCGACATGAAGGCCCTCCGCCGCAGTCCCCAAGGCCTGAAAGGGGCCCTATCCTGAGCGGGAGATTTTCATGAGGGCTCTAAAGGAGAGTTAAGACGACCGGCGCGAGCGCGTTAACGTTTCGCGTCAAGTCTTAACCCTGCACTTTTTGCCTAGACGCTGAAACCTGCGATTCCAGCCGCCAGCACGGGCGATGCGGGGGCCGCCATCAACGCGCCAACTGCGATCGCAACCGCATACGGCGCGCCCTCTTCCGGCGACATCAGGCGATTGAGCCAGGCCTTGTTGCTCGACACTTTCATGCGGCGCATCACGATCAGCACGCCAGCCAGCGCGCCGCCGGCAATCGCCATCCCCAGAACAAACGGCGCGCTCGCCGCCAGTCCGGTCCACAGCGAAGCCGCTGCGATGACCTTTGCATCGCCGCCGCCGAACACGTTCAGATAGAACAGCACCGCGCACCCGATCAGCACGCACGCGCCGAACACCAGATGCATTCCGATCTGCTCGACCGACAGGCCAGCGGCGAAGGCGGCAGGAATGAAGGTGAGGCCAAGTACGATCGAAACCCAGTTCGGAATCGTCATGGTCGAGACGTCGTGCCAGGCGGCGTAGATCAGCAGGAGCGGGAACGCCAGACAGAGCAGCGACGTGATCATCTTCCACCCAAGTGACTATCCAAGCAACTTACAAGAATTCACTGAAGGAATTATTGACCGTATCAAGTATTCGCAAAAAGAAAGAAGCCGCGGACCAAGGGTCCGCGGCTTCCAATCTCAGGCCAGCAAGTTTGCTGGCGCTAGATTACATCTCAGACGAGATCGTGTTGAACGTCGCGTTGGCGTTCTGGCCAAGCGTCGACACGCCGCCGATGACAGCAACGGCGATGAGAGCGGCGATCAGGCCGTACTCGATCGCGGTCGCGCCGGATTTGTTCTTCAGGAATTTCATGACGTTTTTCATTTTGCTTCTCCGCTATGCATGGTTTTAGTTTCCCACAGCGAAGTACCATCACCCGCAGTAGGTATGTTGAGTTCTACATGAGGTGGATTGATATCGCGTAAAGCAGACAAGAAATTTGGATGTATTCGCGTTCAGTTCTGCTTAACCACACCGTCAACACTCGATTCAATACTTTGAAGAGTTCAATAACGGGGCCACGTCGTGCGCGTGTATGTATATATAGACTCGCGCGCGCGAGTCCCCTGCTCCACCGGCCCGTTGTGAAGCGCGGCCTTAGCCATTGATTCAGGCTTGCTCCCTATCGTCACCCCAACTGTCCCCTGGGGAGACCGCCCATGACGAAGAAATTTTTTGCTGCTGTCGCGATCTGCCTGGCGCTTTCGCCGGCTGCGATGGCCGATCCCTTCAAGGTGAAGGTCGATGAGACGGTCACGCTGAAGCTGAACCAGGCGGCCAACTCCGTCGTCGTCGGCAACGCCACTGTCGCCGATGTGACGGTCCACGACGCCCGCACCCTGCTGGTCACCGGCAAGGCCTTCGGCTCGACCAACCTCACGGTTCTCGATCGCGCCGGCAACACGATCTACACGAGCCAGCTCACGGTTGGCGGTGAGGACGATAACGGCCTCACCATCGTCCGCAGCGGCGCCACCTATTCGTACTCATGCGTCGACAAGTGCCGCGCCACGCCGATGGTTGGCGATGCGCCGGGCCATTTCTCGGACGTGATGGCGACGGTGAGCGGCAAGCAGGCCACCGCACGCGGCGGCAACTAGCCAGCTTCCGCCAGCCTCACCAACGCATCAGCTCTCCGGCGTCTGATCCGCAACGGCGCCGGTTGAGGGCTTGACCAGGAACATCAGGCCCAGGCCGATCGCAAGCAGCAACAGCACGGGCGAGAACCCGATGCGCTGGTCGTTGAACGTCCGCGTCGCCCACCCCGTCAACAGCGGCCCCAGCCACACCGTCGCCGTGCTCGACATCGCGAACAGGCCATAGAACTCCGCGACGCGGTCTTTCGGGGCCAGCACCACGATCATGTAGCGGCTCGTCGAGATGTTCGCCGCCGCCAGCGCGGCAACAATCGCGATCACGCTGAGATAGAAAACATCGGCCAGCGAGTCGAACACCCCTGCCCCGTGAACAATCTGCGAGGCCGGGATCAGGCCATACAGGATCGACTGCTGCGTCGTTCCAAGCGCGATCGCCATGATCACGACCAGCAATCCAAGCTGGATCATGATCGCCTTGCGCGGCCCATAAGCCCTGTCCATCACGCCCGCGAGCCACAACCCGCCAATCGCTGCGAACACGGACGCCCAGATGCCGTACAGCACGTTCTCGACCAGGTTCCAGCCAAGCACGCCCGACGACAACACGCCGCCCAGCGCCAGCAGGGCAATGATCCCGTCCTTGAAGATCAGGCACGCCAGCAGGTATTTCATCGCCTCGGGAAATTCACGGAACAGCCGCTTGAAATAGCCGACAATTCCCGTCGCCGCCGCCAAGGGATTGAGCTTGCCATCCTTGGAGAAAACCGAGCGCGCGGACGTGACCCAGCTGCCGCCCGGCGGCGCGCCGTCCGGCACGTAGATGAAGAACGGAATGACGAACACCAGCAGCCACAGCGCTACGAACGGCCCTGCCCCGCGTTGCAGCAGGTATCCCGTGCTCGCATCCCCCAGCGCCGGCAGCGACACCGCGATCACCGCAAGGCCGCCGAGGCAAAGCGCGGATGAAAGCTGGCCCAGCCCGATGCCCGCGCCCGAAATCTGCGACAGCGCATCCGGCCGCCCGGACCCGCGCAGCATCGCGTTGTGCATCATCTCCGAATACGAATAGCCGACGAAGCCCAGCACCAGGAACGCCATCGTGCCATAGACGCCCCATCCCGCCGTCGGCGGATGGAAGATTGGATTATCGGGGTCAGCCGGGTTCGGCGTGAACGTGCCCGGCATCGAAAACCACAGCGCCAGCCCGCTCACCATCAGCATACCGATGAACACGGCCATCAGCGGCTTGCGGGCCCCGCCCTTGTCCATCATCGAGCCCAGCAGCGGCGCGGTCACCGCCCCGATCACGCCGGCCCAGGCCGTGGCGTCTGAAACGGTCGCCTGCCCCAGCACCGGGTCGCCGACGATGTATTGAGCGAAGTATGGCGGGAACACATACGTCACGATCAGCATGAAGTACGGGTTGCGGCCGAATTCGAACAAAGCCCACGAGAAGCCGGCCGGGGCCATCAAGCCGCCGACCCGCTG
>Ga0116177_10000455_pt1 | contig 30132 bp, 23 predicted proteins | sample AD_STIC10_MetaG_FD_89750 | JGI IMG/M metagenome (GOLD analysis project Ga0116177, IMG submission 89750) | Active sludge microbial communities of municipal wastewater-treating anaerobic digesters from USA - AD_STIC10_MetaG | ecosystem: Engineered > Bioreactor > Anaerobic > Digestate | place: USA... | reverse complement strand
GCTGCACCCCGCGCGTATGCCAGACGCTCAGTGGACGCTGGATCTTGCGCCCCTCCCCGCGCCCCGAGAAGCCGGGGGGGAGGCGCACCTCCATCCCCCACGAGCCGCCGGACTGCCAGCGCGCGCGGCGCAGGTAGTTGGCCGCCGAGGCGAGCGCATCGCCAGGGGTGTGGAGGATGTCGCGACGTCCATCGCCGTCGAAGTCGACGGCGAGCCACTCGAAGCTGCCGGGCATGAACTGCACCTGGCCAAAGGCGCCGGCCCACGAGCCCAGGAAGCGCGCGCCATCGACGTCGCCCTTCTGCACGATGCGCAAGGCGGCGAGGAACTCGCGGCTGAAGTATGCCTGCCGGCGCCCGTTGCAGCTGAGCGTGGCCAGCGAGCGCAGGACGTCGAAGCTCCCCATCCCGCGCCCGAAGTTGCTCTCGATCCCCCAGATGGCGGCGACGATGTGCGGGTCGACGCCGTAGCGCCGCTCGATGGTGTCGAACGTCGCGCGGTGCTCGCGCATCAGCCGTCGGCCATCGCCGATGCGCTCGTCGTCGACCATGACGGCGAGGTAGTCCCAGATGGGGAGCTTGAACTCGGGCTGTGCGTCGCGCTGCTCGATGATGCGTGTATCGAGCGTGAGCCCCGTGACGTGGCGCGTCCACGTGCTGTCGGCGATGCGCCTGGCGCTCGGCGACAACCGCAGGGCCGCGAGGCAGCGCGCGAGCGAGTCCTGGGACGGGGCGGGCTGCGCGAACGCGAGGCGCGCCGCTCCCGCCAGCGTCAAGACGGCGAGCACGGCCGCGTGAGAGTGCCGTCGCATCCGCTATCGCACTCCGGCGGCCGCCAACGCTCGCGGCGTCGTCACCGACGAGACGATCACGCGTCCAACCCTAACGACACGTACTGCACGTCGAGGTACTCGGCGATTCCCTGATGACCGCCCTCACGCCCCAGGCCGGAGAACTTGACCCCGCCAAACGGCGCCTGCGGGGTGGACGGGACGCCATCATTGACGCCGACGATTCCGTAGTCGAGCGCTTCGGAGACACGGAAGGCGCGCGAAAGGTCGCGAGTCCAGATGTAGGCGGCGAGACCGGCCGAGGTGTCATTCGCCGCACGCACGACCGCGTCGTCATCGGCAAAGGACAGAATGGGGGCGACGGGGCCGAAGGTCTCTTCCTCGAGGATGCGCATGCCGGGGGCGACGCCAGTGAGGACGGTGGGCGAGAAGAAGCGCCCGTTGAGGCGCGTCCCGCCGGTGACGATGCCAGCGCCGCGCACCAGCGCATCGGCCACGTGCGACTCGACCTTGGCCACCGCTGCCTCATCGACCAGTGGCCCCACCTGCGTCGCGGGATCGAGCGGATCGCCTACGCGAAGCGCCTCGGTCGCCGTCGCCAGAAGGAAGGTGAACTCGTCCACGATGCTCCCGTGCACGTACACGCGGTTGGCGCAGACGCATGTTTGCCCCGCGTTGCGGAACTTGGAGGCGACCACCTCGCGCACCGCCGCATGCACGTCGGCATCGCCGAACACGATGAACGGCGCGTGCCCGCCCAGTTCGAGCGACATCCGCTTCATCGTTCGGGCCGCCTGCGCGTACAGCAGCATCCCGACCTCGGTGCTCCCGGTGAAGCTGATCTTCCGGATGCGCGCGTCGTCCATGAGGACGCGGGAGACAGGAATCGGATCGCGACAGGGGAGGATCTGCAGCGTCCCCGGCGGCCCGCCCGCCTCTTCCCAGAGCCTCCCCAGGTGCAACGCGGTGAGCGGCGACTGCTCGGCGGGCTTGATGACCATCGTGCAGCCGGCGGCGAGTGCCGGCGCCGCCTTTCGCGTGATCATCGCGGCCGGGAAGTTCCACGGCGTGACGGCGTACACCGGGCCAACGGGGCGCGCGTTGACGAGGAGCCGCTTGCGTGCGAACTGCGACGGGATCGTCTCGCCGTGCACGCGAATCGCCTCGCCGGCGTAGTAGCTCACGAAGCCGGCGGCGTATCGTGCCTCACCACGCGCTTCGGTGACCGGCTTCCCCATCTCGCGGGCCATCAGCTCGCCCAACCACGCCTCGTCGCGGAGGATGAGGTCGTTCCACCGGGTGAGGATGGCGGCGCGCTCGTACGCGGTCGTCTGACGCCACCCACCGAACGCTTCGACGCTCGCGTCGGCCGCGGCGCGTGCTTCCGCTTCCCCGCAGTCGGCGACGGCCGCCAGGTGCACGCCGGTGGCCGGGCTCACCACGTCGAACGTGGAGGAGGTGGAGCTCCAGCGCCCGGCGATGAAGGCCTGGGTGAGCGGCGTTCGGTCGGACATGTCAGCGCCTCGCGACGGAGATACGACGGTGGACGATGTGCACCTGACGGGGAGTCAGGACACGAGCTCGGCGGCGCTCTGGGCCGCGGCCTCGCGCATGATCCCCCACAACCTCTCGACGTGCGCGCGCTCGGTCACCTCGCTCCCGATGGACACGCGCACCACCCACTGCCCATCGAGGATAGCCGGGGTGAGATAGGCCTGTCCCGCGCGATTGATCGCGTCGCACCAGCGCTGCGTGTGGGCGTCGAGCGCCGCGCCCTCCACTCCGGACGGCATGTGCCGCACACACAGCGTCTGCAACGGGACCGGGGCCAGCACGCTCCACCCGGGCGTCGCCCGCAGCTGCGCGGCCAACCACTGCGCGTTGTCGAGGTCGCGACGCAGGCGCGCCTGCAGCCCGTGTACCCCCTGCTCCCGCACCAGGAACCAGAACTTGAGCGCGCGGAAGCGGCGCCCGAGCGGGATCCCCCAGTCGCGATAGTTGCGCACCTGCTCATCGACGGCCGAGCGAAGGTAGCTGGGGTTGGTCGACATCACGCGCACGAGGAGGTCGCTGTCGCGCACCAGGTGCATCGTGCAGTCGAAGGCGACGCCCAGCCACTTGTGCACGTTTACCACCACCGAGTCGGCCCCCTCGATGCCCTCCCACATCCAGCGGCACTCGGGGAGGATCATCGCCGAACCGCCCATGGCGGCGTCGACGTGGACAAACAGGCCGTAGCGTTGCGCCACTTCGACGATTGCCGCGACCGGATCGAGCGCGGTCGACGTCGTCGTGCCGGTCGTCGCCACCACCGCGCACGGCGTGCGCCCCTCGGCCAGGTCGGCCGCGATCGCCGCCTCGAGCGCGTCGGCGCGCATGGCGTACGTGTCGTCCGTGGCCACGTGGCGCACGAAGTCCCGCCCGAAGCCGGCCAGGAGCGCTGCCTTGTCCACCGAGCTGTGCGCGTACTGCGAGGTATAGACGACGAGCGGCGACTCCACCTGCTGCAACCCGCCGCGCCCTAACGAGAAGTTGGTGGCACGCTCGCGGGCGCAGATGAGGGCGAGCAACGTCGTGGTCGACGCCGTGTCCTGGATGACGCCCTGCCAGGCTGGCGACAGCCCGACCATCTGCCGCAGCCAGTCGGTCGCGACCTCCTCGACCTCGGTGAGCGCCGGGCTCGACTGCCACGAGAGCCCGAGCACGCCGAGCCCCGTGCTGAGCAGGTCACCGAGTACCGAGGCGAGCGAGGAGTTGGCGGGGAAGTAGCCGTGGAAGTTGGGGTGCTGCCAGAGCGTGAGCCCTGGGACGACGATTCGGTCGACGTCGCGCAGCATCGCCTCCCACGGTTCGCCCTCGTCAGGCGGCGCGGCGGGGATGGCACGGCGCACCTCACCCGGCGCGGTCTTCGCCATGATGGGGAGCGAGCCGTCGTAGACGCGCGTCCGGTAGTCGGCGAGCCAGTCGATGAGCTGGTGACCGGCGGCGCGGAATTCCTCTGGGGTCATGCGAGAGCGGGGGCTGGGGCGGCGGGACGGGCCGGAACAAGATACGCCGCACCCCCTCCGGATGCGGCGTCCTGATCGCGAACCCCCGGCGCGCGACGCGCAGCCGCGCGTCCACTCAGCCGATCGTGAGCGTCCCCGTCGCGGCGTCGTACGTGGTGGTGTAGCTGCGCAGGCTCGAGGTGCGCTGTCCACTCTGCCACGTGCCGGTCGTGCCGAACTTGGCGCCGTGGCGCGAGCAGGTGAAGCCCGTGCTGGTGCTGGTCACGAGCGCCCCTTCGTGCGGACAGACGCGGGAGAGCGCGATGAACGTGTCGGTCCCGGTGCGGACGATGGCGAGTGGTGCACCATTGAGCGTCACGAGGGCGACCCCTCCAACCGAGGAGAGCGTGGAATAGTCGGCGATCTTGATGCTCGAGCCGACGGTGGTGGGCGCGTTGCTGGTGATCGCATCGCCACCGCAGGCAGCGAGGGCGAGCGCGGCCGCCGCCAGCATCGACTGCGTGAGGAAGCCGCGCCGGTCCAGGCGCGCCGCTTCGGCGCCCAGGAAGGCGAGCCCCTCGCGCACCGTCTCGTGCGCGCAGCGCCCGCCGCACTCCTCGCTCGCGTGTGCGGGCGTCGTGCTCGTGGTGATGATGGGGTCGTTCATGGCGGCGTCTCCGTGGTGCCTGGTGTGTCGTGTGGTGTGGTATGGGGTGTCGTACGTCGTCTGGCGCTCGTCAGGCCATGTTCACCAGCGCCGTCCCAAGGACGAGCGTAGCGATCCAGAGTGCGATGCTCGTCCAGGCGCTCGCGCGCATCCGACGCCACAGCGACTGCGCGACGGCGGGCGCGAGCGCGGAGTCGCGACGCAGCGCCCCCTCGGTGCGCGTCATGACGACGCCGTTCACGAGGAGGAGGACGATGAAGCCGAACTTGATCCAGTACACCGGCGACACGATGTAGGTCTCGAGGTCCGCGGCGGTGAGGGCGACGCCGCTGACGAACAGGACTGTGAGCGCCCCCAGCACCGGGCGATGCACGGCGCCCAGCTCGGCGAGCTGCCGCTGCCGGTCGTCAGGCGCCGTATTCCCGACACGCAGCGTGCTGCGATCGGCGGCGATCGCCAGTCCACCGCCGACGAGCAACGCCGTCAGGTGCAGGGCGATCACCGAGGTGGAGAGCAGCGTGGAGTTCTCATATACGGTCTGCCAGGGGGCCACGACCTCCACGGCGCGTTCGAGCATGGACACTAGCAGTCTCCGCGTGCGTGCGAGGGGTCAGTCCTTCCAGAACCACATGATCGCCGTCCCGATGGTGGCGATCCCCATCGAGCCGATGGCCACGTTGCGGTGCGTGAGCGCCTTGTCGTGCGAACCGCTCGCGGAGTTGGCGAGCACGCCGGTGGCGACGAAGCCCGCGTCGGCGGCAAGCATCAGGACGGTGTGCACCGTACGGCGCGTACGGCCATTCTCATCGTTGCGCCCCTCCCACCAGTTCCAGACGCCGGTGATGGTGTTCACGCCGAAGAGCGTCGCCACGGCGCCAGCCACCACCGCATGCTGGTTGCGCGTGGTCGAACTCGAGTGGTCGAGCAGCCGCTGCCCCAGGATGTACTCCGCGCCGAACAGCGGGAGCATGGTGTAGCTCGCGACGCGGTGGATCGTGAGTCGCGTCGCGTACGCGTCGCTGTATTCCACCGCCACTCGGCGCGGGCGCGTGGTGTCGGCCGGAAGACCGGACGGGAGCGCAAACGGCGAGGCGAGGCGACGAGGGCCAACCGGGTCCCCTGCCGGACGCGCAGACGATTCGAGCGAACCAGAAAAGACGACGGCTGCAAGCAGGAGTGAGAGCATCCAGCGATCCGGTGGTGATGTGCACTACACAGTTCATGAACGGCGTGTCGCGCGCTCCGCCGTTCGCCGTAGTGACAACACGCGCCCGCGGGCGCCGCCCTGACAACGCACCATGGTCGCCTCAGCCGAACAGGCGCCGCTGCGTCCCTTCTTTGTGAGGACCTAGCACGTGCGCAACGGCACGTGGCGCGCGACGGCCGCTACCTGCGCAGTCGGTTGTACTTTCGCAGGGCGGCTTGCAGCTGGTCGTGCGGGAGAGCGTACACCGTCCCGCCGGCGCCGGTCATCGTCTCCGCCGCAACCAGCGCGTTCACGATCGCCTCCTCCACCGCCTCGATCGTCGCCACGAAGAAGGGGCTGAGATCGTTGTTGGGGAGCCACGACAGCGGCGTCTCGCCGGTGGACGCCGCCGCACCAGGATTGGCCGTCGAAAAGGCGATGAAGATGTCGCCCGACCCGTTGGATGCGGTGCCGCCGAGGCGCGCGATCCCCATGGGGACGCGCCGCGCGAGGCGCTCGAGCTGGTGTGGGAGGAGCGGGGCATCGGTGGCGACCACCACGATGATCGATCCATCGCGATCGGCCGGCGGCGTTCCGTCAGCTGCACCGCCGTCGCGCCGCTCGCGCCCGGCCCCTGTCACCTCTCGCCCCACCGGCACGCCGGCAATGGTCAGCGCCTCGCGCGTCCCGTAGTTGGCCTGCACCAGCACGCCTAACGTGTAGCGTTCACCCACTCGGCGCGACGCAGTGCCGATCCCTCCCTTGAAGCCGTGCGCCACCATCCCGGTCCCACCGCCGACGTTGCCTTCGCGCACGGCACCGCCACGCGTCGAGTCGAGGGCGGCGAAGGCGTGTGCCTTGGTGACCCGTTGGGCCGCGGCGTCGTTGAGGAACGCATCCGACGTCTCACCGACCACCGGCTGGTGCCACGGGATCTCCTGTCGCACCACCTCCGCGAACCAGGAGTTCACCGCATCGCGCACGACGCCCACCGAGTAGGTGTTGGTGATCATCACCGGACCGCCCAGGATCCCCCCTTCCACGACCCACGGCGCCCCCGTCATCTCACCGAAGCCATTGCCGGCGAACCAGCCGGCGAATACCGGGGCCCATCGCTTGCCGCGCGGGAGCACCGCGGTGACGCCGGTGCGTACGCTGGTCTTTCCCTCGCCAACGACGAGCGTAAGGTGACCAACTTCGACGCCGGCAACGTCGGTGATGGCATTGTGCGGCCCCGGCGTTCCATCAAAGGGGACGCCGAGGTCGCGCGCGCGCGGGCGCGCCTGCGCAGTGGCTGGCGTGGCGGCGAGCACGCACAGCATGAGCATCGCCGACAGGTGCACCGGTCCTCGCATCGCGCCCCTCCTGGTCATCGCATCACCGCCTCACCGCGAAGGCGCACTCAGGCGAACCCAGGCGGCGCGTACGGCGTCGAGCCGCGCGAACACCGGGTCGCGCTCGCGCGCGCGTCAGCCCAGAAATAGTCGCTGCGGATCCAGCGTCTCGCGCAGCAGCCGCAGCTCATGTTCGCTCGGCCCCACCACCTCGTCCAGCGCCTCACGCACCGCCAGCTCCCACCCCACGCCGCGTCGCACGTCGTCCACGCTCACGCCGGGATAGAGCGCCGCCAGCTCCAGCTCACCCGTCGACGCGTTGGCGGCGAGGATCGCCTTGTCGGTGATCACCCGCGTCGGCCCAGCACCCGGCATCCCGAGCTCTCGCCGCGTGCCGCCGCGCGCCCGATGCCCTGGCGAGGTGATGAAGTCGACCTGCGCCGGGAAGGCGCGCGGGTTGAGGCGCGCGATGATGAGCGTGCGCCGCGCATGAATCGCGATCTCCACCGCCCCGCCGCTCCCCGGCAGCCGCACCTTGGGTGAAGCGTAATCGCCGATGACCGTGGTGTTGATGTTCCCCCACCGATCGACCTGCGCCCCGCCCAGAAAGCCGACCTCGATGCGCCCGTTCTGCAGGAAGAGCTGGAAGACATCGGCCATGCCGCAGATCATGAGCGAGCCGGTGACCAACGACGGATCGCCGACGGAGACCGGCAGTCGTTCGGGCTGCGCCCCGATCGCCCCCGATTCGTAGATCAGCGTGAGGCGTGGTGCGTGGGTCGCGCGGGCCAGGTTGCACGCCAGGTTCGGGAGCCCGATCCCGACGAAGACCACCTCCCCGTCGCGCAGTTCGCGCGCCGCGACGCATGCCATGAGCTCGGCGTTGGAGTACGACAACGACGAGGTCGAGTCGGGAGCAGCCGTCGAATCCGCGCCGCGTAGCGGCGCACTCCCGTCTCCCGTCTCCCGTCTCCCGTCCCGCCCTTCAGTACCCATACGACACTTCCCCGCTCATCGCCGCGCGCGCCGCCAACCGCCTCGTGAGTTCCGGCTGCCGCGCCATGTACTCCGCCCGGTCGGCCACGCCGTACACCCACGCGTCCAGGTACTCCGCCAGTCGCAACGCATCGCGCGACACATCCTCCCACGCGACGTAGAACGCGTTGTCGCGGTCGTAGAACCCCTGCGCATACGACGGGTGTGCCCCCCACGGCTCCACGACCACCGCATCGACAATCATCCCGGGGATGATCGTGCGATTGGGATCGGCCCGAATTACCGACGAATCCACCAGCTCCTCGACCACCACGATCACCCGCTCCGACGCAAACGCCGCCTCCTTCTGCACGCCGAGCAGCCCCCACACCTGCGCATTCCCCTCGGCGTCGGCGCGCTGCGCGTGCACGATCGTCACGTCGGGGTTGAGCGCGGGGACGGTCGCCAGCTCGCGCCCCGTGTAGGGGCAGGTGATGCTCCGGATCTGCGGATTGGCGACCGACAGGTCGGTCCCCTGGTAGTCGTTGAGGGTCCAGAAGGGGAGTCGCGCCGCGCCGGCGCTGAAGCGCGCGACCATCCCGAAGTGCGAGTACTCCTCGATGGCCAGCGTCGGCGGCCTGGACTCGACCGCGCGCCGAAAGGCGTGCAGCGACCCCGCCCCGGGATTTCCCGCCCATGAGAAGACGAGCTTCGACGCACAGCCGGCGGCGATCATCTGGTCGTAGACCACGTCCGGCGTCAGGCGGCAGAGCGTGAGATCGCGCCGCCGCTGGCGGATGATCTCGTGCGCCGCCGCGAAACAGATCAGGTGCGTGAACCCTTCGATCACCAGCGTGTCGCCGTCGCGCACGTGCGCGGCGATCGCCTCACGCATGGAGACGACCTTGCTCACCGCGCGGCCGCGGTCGCGTCGGTGATGCACTGATCCAGCATGGCCAGCCCGCGGTCGATGTCGACCGCATCGATCACCAGCGGCGGCGCCAGGCGCAACGCGCTCTTCCCCGCGCCTAACAACAACAGTCCGCGCTCGAAGGCCAGCTCCACGATGTGCTGCACCAGGACCCCATCCGGCTCGCGCGTCGTGCGGTCCTTCACGAACTCCAGCCCCACCATCAGCCCCACGCCGCGCACGTCGCCGATGCAGGCGTGCTTCGCCATCAGCGCCTCGGCCCCCGCCTTGAGGCGCTCCCCCTGCACCGCCGCGTTGGCCATCGCCGACTGCTCCACCACGTCGAGCGTGGCCAGCGCCGCCGCGCAGCACACCGGGTTGCCGCCGAACGTCGAGCCGTGCGCCCCGTTGCGCCACTTGTCGACCGTCTCGCGCACGATCATCGCCCCGATCGGCATCCCCGACCCCAGCCCCTTGGCCGTGAGCAGGATGTCGGGCTCGACCCCTTCATGCATGCAGGCGAACATCTTCCCCGTGCGCCCGATCCCGCTCTGCACCTCGTCGAAGACCAGCAGGATGCCGTACTTGTCGCAGAGGTGGCGCAGCTCGGTGAGGAAGCCCGCGGGGGGGACGACGTAGCCCCCTTCCCCTTGAATGGGCTCGACGAAGATCGCCGCCACGTCGTGCGGATCGAGATGACGCGCGAAGAGATCGTGCTCGATCGACGTCACGCACCCCTTGGTGCACGCCGGCTTGTCGGCGCAGTGACGGCAGCGATAGCGATACGCGTAGTCGATGTGGTGCACGTCGGGGAGCAGCGGCCCAAAGCCGGCGTGCTGGCGCGACTTGCTCGACGTCAGCGACACCGCGCCGGTGCTGCGCCCGTGAAAGGCGCCCTTGAAGGCGATCATCGCGGTGCGACGCGTGGCGTACCGCGCCAGCTTGATCGCCCCCTCCGTCGCCTCGGTCCCCGAGTTCGTCAGGAAGACGCGCTTCTTGGTGGGCCCCGGCGCCACCTTGGCCAGTCGCTCGCAGAGCGCCGCCATCCCTTCGTAGTAGAAGTCGCTCCCGCAGATGTGGAGGAAGTTGGCGGCCGCCGCCTGGATCGCCTGCACCACGTGGGGATGTCCGTAGCCCGTCGACGCCACCGCGATCCCCGCCATGAAGTCGAGGTACCGATTGCCGTCGATGTCTTCGACCATCACTCCGGAGCCGCGGGCGATGGCCAGCGGATACTCCTTGATGTAGCACTGCGACGTCCACTCGGAGTCGCGGTCGACAACGGCCCTGGCCTTGGGGCCCGGCGGGGGAACGACGATCTTCGGATAATCGCGGTCGGTCATGACGGGTGTCACGCAGTCGAGGGGGCGGCGAACGTCGCGTGGACCGCGACAGTAAAGCGGTCGACCAGTTCGTCGATCTCCGCCTCGGTGATGATGAACGGCGGCGCCAGCATCGCCAGGTCACCGTTGGTGCCGTCGGCCTGCCCCACGTTAGGCCAGACGATGAGCCCCGCCGCCTGCGCGGCGCGGGTGAAGCGCTCGGCCACCTTCTCCGAGCGAGGGAACGGGGCGCGCGAATCGGGGCTGGCGACAAACTCCACCGCGGCCAGCAGGCCGTGCCCCCGCACGTCGCCCACCCCGGGGAGCCCGCGCAGCCGCGCCAGCGCGCGATGGAAAGCCGGCGCCACCTGCGCGCAGCGCTCCACCAGTCGGTGCTGGGCCAGGTAATCGAGCGTCGCGACCCCCGCGGCGCACATGACAGCGTGGTGCGAGAACGTCTGCGCGTGCATCAGGTAACCGCTCCCGCGCGCGATCACGTCGACCACCGCATCGCTCGCCATGAGCGCACTCACCGGCGCGTAGCCCCCGCCAATCCCCTTGCCTAACGTCAGGAGGTCGGGGCGCACCCCCCACTGCTCGATCGCCGTCCACGTCCCCGTGCGCCCGGCGCCGCACAGCACCTCGTCGGCGATGAGGAGGACGTCGTGCCGAGTGCAGATGTCGCGCACCGTGCGCAGGTAGTCGTCGCGCGGCACGTTGGCCCCGGTCGAACTCCCCCCGACCGGTTCGAGGATGAAGGCGGCCACCCGGTCGCTCCCCTCCTCGAGGATCGCCGCCTCCAGCGCCGACCCACTGCATGTTGGGCAGTCGCCCGCTCCCGCACACGGGCAGCGATAGGCATACGGCGCCGGGATCCGGTGCACGTCCACCAGCCACTCGCGCCAATACGCGCGGTAGTGCTCGCGCGCCGACGCCGACAGCGCGAGCATCGTGTTGCCGTGGTAGCCGGGGGCGAGGGCGATGATCTTGTGCTTCGTCGGCGCTCCGCGCTCGATCCAGTATTGCCGCGCCAGCTTGAGCGCCGCCTCGACCGCTTCGGAGCCGCTCCCAAGGATGTAGGCCTTCCCCAGCCCCGGCGCCCGGGCGACCAGCCGCTCAGCGAGCCCCTCGACCGCTTCGTTGGTGAAGGCCGTGCCGTTCACGTAGGCCAGTCGCGACGCCTGCGCCGCCATCGCCGCGCCGATCTCGGCGACCCCATGCCCGATGTTGGCCACGAAGGCCCCCCCCACCGCGTCGAGGTAGCGTTTGCCGTCGGCGTCCTCCAGCCAGCACCCCTCGCCGCGTACCGCCAGCGGGTAGTCGCGAGTCAGCGATCGATAGAAGACCGGCGACTCGGGGTAGCGATGCGGCGTTCCGCCGGGCGTGAGCATCGATGGCTGGGGCACGGGCGCGAATGTGGCCCGCGCGTGGGCGCGACGCAACGGACCCCTGCCGGACTGTCGCGTGGCTTTCGCCGAAACGTCGCGCGGCGGGCACCAGGCGGCGAGGGCGGTAGTTTTCCTTCCGAGCCCCGTGCCGCGGCGCAACCGGCCAGCGCGCACCGACGGGGCCGTCACGTGCACAGGAGAGCTCCCATGTCCCGTCTTCTTCCGTCCCGCGTCGCCCCCTCGCGCCGGCTTGCCCTCGTCTCGTTAGGATCGCTCGTCGCCGCGTGCGGGGGCGAGAAGGCGCCCGCCGCCGACTCCACGGCCGCGGTTCCGGCCCCCGCCGTGGAGGCGCTGCCGCCCGCCACCGAAGGGTTCAAGGTCCCGGAGAGCGTGCGCTACGATGCCGCGCTCGACGCCTACTTCGTCAGCAACATCGACGGCAACCCGAACCAGAAGGACAACAACGGCGCCATCGTGCGCCTCGATGCCGCCAATCCGGGGACCCCGGTCGACGTGGTCCGCGGCGGGCAGAACGGCGTGACGCTGAACGCCCCCAAGGGGATGGCGATCGCCGGCGACACGCTCTGGGTCGCCGACATCGACGTCGTCCGCGCCTTCGACAAGAACACCGGCGCGGTGATCGCCACCATCGACCTCGCGCCGATGGGGGCCACCTTCCTCAACGACGTCGCCATTGCATCTGACGGCACCGTCTACATCACCGACACGGGGATCGCCTTCAGCGCCACCGGCGAACTCTCGCACCCCGGCAAGGATCGCATCTTCGCGATCGCCGGCGGCAAGCCGAGCATCGCCCTCGAAAGCGACTCGCTCCTGACGCGCCCCAACGGGATCGCCTGGGACGCGGCCAACGCGCGCTTTGTCCTCGCCTCGTTCGGCGGCCCGGCGATCATCGCCTGGAAGCCCGGCGAGACGACCACCACGCAGCTCGCCACGGGCCCCGGACAGTACGATGGCCTCGAGGTGCTCGGCGATGGCCGCCTCCTCGTCACCAGCTGGGCCGATTCGTCGCTCAACGTCGTGGCCAACGGCGCGCTCACCCGACTCAAGGGGGACATGGAGGCGCCAGCCGACATCGGCGTCGACAGCAAGCGCCAGCGCGTCGCCGTTCCGCGCTTCAACGCGGGGCGCGTGGAGTACGTGGCGATCCCCAAGTAAGCGCAGCAGATCGCCGAGTCCGTGTCGCCCGTCGTCTGGCGGCACGGACGGTGAGCCGCGGCACCCGCCACGGCAGCATCGGCGGTGGGGACGGCCGGGTCGCCGTCGCCCCCCGCCGGGCCTCCAGCGCGAATCGACCGAACAGCGTACACTAAGGCACGCTTGGGTCGTTCGTCGCGCCTGGTGGCGCGTCCACACGATCCACCCCACCCACGGATCCCTTCATGTCGCGTTTGTCGTTCTCGCGATCTGCGATCGCCCTCTCGGCGACGCTCGCCGTCCTTGGCGCCTGCAAGACGGCGCCACCGACCACGGCCCCGTCGCCTCGGGCGCCCAATGCCGGCGCCAACGCGCCGCGTCCCACTGCCCCGACCCCGGCGGCACCGCAGGGCGACTCGGCCCGCGCGCAGATCCCCGGCTTTCCGGGCGCGGCGGGGGCGACCGATCCGGCGCCGCGCCCGTACAACCGCGTCGTCACCCCCAACGCCGTCACGCGCGATGGGCTCTTCAAGACGCACCGCATCGGTAGCCGCCTCCTCTTCGAGATCCCGAAGAGCGCGCTGAACAAGGACTTCCTCCTGGTCGCCCGTGCGGCCCGCGTCCCGGTGAACGCCGGCTACGGCGGACAGCAGGTGGGGCCGCGCCGCGTGGTGCGCTGGGAGCGTCGCGACAATCGCATCCTCCTGCGCAACGTCTCCTACGAGACCGTCGCCGATTCGACGACGGCGATCGCCCGCGCCGTGCGCAATTCCAACTTTGACCTGATCCTGGCCGCCTTCAACGTGGATGCCTACGGCGCCGACAGCGCCGCGGTGATCGACGTGACGCGCCTGTACACGGCGCCGCCGAGCGAGATCGGACCGGGGAACCAGTTCCGCGGGGCCCCCGACGCCACCCGCTCGTTCATCGAGAAGGTCCTGGCGTTCCCGACCAACGTCGAAGTCGAGGCGGTGCTGACGATCGCGTCGCCGCCCGGACTGCCGGCAGCCCAGGCCAACCCGTTCGCCCCCGCGGCCAACGGCACGGCGTCGCTCGTCATGCACTGGAGCATGGTCAAGCTCCCCGACGTCCCGATGATGCCGCGCCTGGCCGACAAGCGCATCGGCTTCTTCTCGCTCAGCAACCTCGATTACTCGCGCCCCGAGCAGCGCGCGCAGGAGCGCGAGTACATCGTGCGCTGGCGCCTGGAAAAGAAGGACCCGAGCGCCGCCAAGTCGGAGCCGGTCAAGCCCATCACGTACTACGTCGATCCGGCCACGCCGGACTGGCTCAAGCCCTACGTGAAGAAGGGGATCGAGCAGTGGCAGGTGGCCTTCGAGGAGGCGGGCTTCATCAAGGGGATCGTCGCCGCCGATGCGCCCAAGGACGACCCGAACTGGTCGCCGGAAGATGCGCGCTACTCGGTGGTGCGCTGGTTCCCCTCGACCATCGAGAACGCCACCGGGCCGAACGTGAACGACCCGCGCTCGGGCGAGATCCTCGAGTCGGACATCTACATGTACCACAACATCATGAACCTGCAGCGCTCGTGGTACTTCACGCAGGTGGGGCACCTCGACGCGCGCGCCCGCCAGTGGCCGTTCCCCGACGCGCTGATGGGACGCCTGGTGGAGTTCGTCGTCGCCCACGAAGTCGGGCACACGTTAGGCTTCCAGCACGATCAGAAGGGCTCGTCGACGTATCCGGTCGACTCGGTGCGCTCCAAGACGTGGGTCGCCCGGATGGGGCACTCGCCGTCGATCATGGACTACTCGCGCTTCAACTACACCGCGCAGCCCGAAGACGGCATCCCGCTCGACGACCTGATCCCGCGCATCGGCCCCTGGGACAAGTACATCACGCGCTGGGGCTACACGCCGATCCCGTCGGCCAAGACGCCGGACGAGGAGTGGGCGACGCTCGACAAGTGGTCGCGCGAGCAGGACGCGACCCCCTGGTACCGCTTCAACATGTCCGACTCGCGCGGCGCCGATCCGGGCGACCACAGCGAGGCCGTGGGTGATGCCGACGCCGTGAAGGCGACCGGGTGGGGGATCAAGTCGATCAAGCAGATCGTCCCGCTCCTCGTCCCCGCCACGGTGCAGGACGGCAAGGACTACGAGGACCTGTCGCAGATGTACGGGCGCCTCATCGGCCAGTGGGCGACCGAGCTGTCGCACGTGGCCGACGTGGTGGGCGGGACGCAGGCGCAGGAGAAGTACGCCGGCCAGTCGGGTCCGCGTTACGTCCCCAACTCGCGACAGCACCAGAAGGACGCGGTGAAGTTCCTCAACGACAACGCCTTCGCCACGCCGACCTACTTCCTGCTCGACGACATCCTGCGGAAGATCGAAGTCGAAGGGGCGATCCGGCGCATCAACGGCGCGCAGGGGCGTGTCCTCAGCCAGCTCATGAACGACCGCCGCCTCGAGCGCCTCATCGAGTTCGATGCGATGGCCAAGCCGGGCGAGGCGTACACGCTGGCCGAGATGGCCGCCGACGTGCGCAACGGCATCTGGAGCGAGCTGTCGTCGGGGAACGTGCGCATCGATGCCTATCGTCGTGAGCTGCAGCGCACCTACCTCACCGCCGTCGAGTCGAAGATCAATCCGCGACCCGTCGTGATGCCCGCCGGCCTCCCGGCGCAGTTCGCCGCGCAGTTTGCCGGGGCGCGCGCCACCAGCGACATCAAGTCGATCTTCCGCGCCGAGCTGCGAGCGCTCGACGGCCAGCTGGCCGCAGCAGCCGGTCGCGCGACCGATCGCACCACGCGCGCGCATCTCGACGATGCCCGCGCGCAGATCAAGAAGATCCTCGACCCCAACAGCTGACGGACACCGGCCGACGGACCACCGGTCAACGCACGACCAAGCGCTGACCCGTCAGCCGGCAGCTGCACGTCGAGACGGCCGCATCTCCCTTGCAGGGGATGCGGCCGTCTCGCGTTCCGACTGCACTTGGCCGGTTGTCTGGCCATCCCCCTCGGGCGCAGCGCTCCGGCTGAGGTTGTCGGGCGCGGTGGGGCGCGGTCAGGGGAATCACCTCCACCGGTGGCGCGACGCACTCGCACCGCTCAGCTTTCGCGCCCGCGCGCTGCATCACGCACACCACGCGACCGGTATGTCCTCTCCGCTCAGCGACGAAAAGATCATCGACTCCTGGCGCCGCAACGCCGCTCCGTGGTCCACGGCCGTGCGCGAAGGGCAGATCGACTCGCGCCGCCTGGTCACCGATCGCGCCATCCTCGAGGCGGTGATGCGGCAAGCGCCGGCCACGGCGCTCGACATCGGCTGCGGCGAAGGGTGGCTCTCCCGTGCCCTGAGCGAGCATGGCATAACGACGATCGGTGTCGACGTCATCCCTGAACTGGTCGAGGCCGCGCGCCTCGCCGCCCCCGGGGGAGACTATCGCGTGGCGTCGTACGAGGCGATCGCGGCCGGGGCGCTCGATGTGCAGGTCGACGTCGCGGTGGCCAATTTCTCCCTCATCGGCAAGGAGGCGGTCGACGCGCTCGTACGGCGCATCCCCTCCCTGCTCGTCCCACGTGGGCGCCTGATCGTTCAGACGCTGCATCCGGCGTCGACGCTGGGCGAACTCCCGTATGTTGACGGCTGGCGCCCCGGGTCGTGGGCCGGCTTCAGCCCGAGCTTCACCGACCCGGCCCCCTGGTTCTTCCGCACGCTCGCCACGTGGGTCACCCTCATCATCGAGAGCGGGTTCGTCGTACGCGAGCTCGCCGAGCCGTTGCACCCGCACACGCTCAAGCCGGCATCGCTGCTCATCGTCGCCGAAGCGAAACCGTAGGGCGTCCGGAACCGCTTTACCCCTCACCGCACCGCTGATGTCGGCACCACCACCCCTCCCTTCCCTCGGATTTCTGGAGTCGTAGAGATGCCCCTCCCTGGTATACGACGCGGCCTCATCGCCGCCCTCGTCCTCGCCACCCCGTGGCTCGCTACCCCATGGCTCGCTGCTGGCGCGCAGGGGAACACGGGGACGATTCGCGGACGCATCACCGACGCCGCCTCCGGACGCGGACTGGGTGACGCCCAGGTCCTCGTCGCCGACACGCGCATCGGGGCGTTGAGCTCCGCCGACGGAAGCTTCGCCCTCGTCAGCGTCCCGGTCGGGACGCGCGCCGTCACGGTTCGCCGCCTGGGCTACCAGCCCGTCTCCCGCACCGTCACCATCGCGGCCGGGGCCACCGCAACGCTCGACGTCGCGCTGCAGGTGAGCGCGGTCAACCTCTCCGAGGTCGTCGTCACAGGCTCGGCCGCCCCCACCGAGAGGCGGAAGATCGGGACGAGCATCGCCTCGGTCGACTCGACGCTCATCACGCGCGCCGTCGCGACCACGATCGACCAGGCGCTGCAGGGGAAGGTCGCCGGTGCGCAGATCTCGCAGAACTCCGGCGGCCCGGGCGGCGGTGGCGTCTCCGTGCGCCTGCGCGGGACCAATTCCTTCATCTCGGGCTCCGACCCGCTGTACATCGTCGACGGGGTGATCATCGACAACGGATCGGCGCAGCTCGCCGACCTCGGGTCGCGCGCCAACCCGCAGAACCGCCTGGCCGACCTCAACCCGGCCGACATCGAGCGCATCGAGATCATCCGCGGCGCGGCGGCGGCGGCGCTCTACGGCTCGCGCGCCAACAACGGCGTGGTGCAGATCTTCACCAAGAAGGGGACGATCGGCAAGCCGCGGTTTGGGCTCAACCTGCGCTACGCCACCAACGAGTTGCGCGCGCAGCAGCCATTCAACTTCTATCCGTACAACGAGGCCGGGCTTCCGGTCCAGCGCTTCAACTACCAGGACGACATCTTCCAGCGGGCGCCGGCGAGCGAGGCCAACCTCACCGTCGAGGGGGGCAACGACCAGACGCGCTACTTCATCAGCGGGAACTTCAGCGATGAAGACGGGATCATGCGCTCCACGTCGTCGCGTCGCTCGGGGGCGCGCATCAACCTGCAGCAGCAGCTCGCGTCGCGCCTCATCGCCAACGTCACGGCCAACTACGTCAACACGCAGAACCAGGTCCAGGCCTTCGGCGAGCAGAACAGCTACGGCATCATGGGGTCGCTCTTCTTCGCCCCCACCAACGTCGACTTCCGCCCGGTCAACGGGATCTACCCCCTCCCGCCGGCGCTCGGCACCAACCCGCTCCTGGCCATCGATCGCATCCGCAATCCGCAGGTGATCGACCGGTTCATCGGCTCCACCAAGCTCACCTGGACGCCGGTCCCGGCGCTCCTGCTCGACTATACGTTAGGCATCGACAACATCGGCTTCGAGCAGCGGCAGTTCATCCCCCGCGGCGCCGTGCTCGGCACCTCGCTCCTGGCCACCGGGCAGTCGCAATCGGCGTGGCAGGGCAACCGGGTCATCAACCAGGACGGGGTCGCGACGTACAGCTGGCCGGCCCTCGGCACGATGGAGCTGCGCACCACGGGCGGCTTCAACTTCACGCAGCAACAGGTGCGCACCACGCTGGCCTCGGCCAACGGCCTTGCCCCGGTCGGCGACCTTGTGAGTGCCGGCTCGGTCTTCTCCGCCGGGCAGACCGAGGTCGAGCTCCGCACGCTGGGCTTCTATGCGCAGCAGGAGGTGTCGTTCGCCGACAAGCTCTTCCTCAGCGCCGCCGCCCGGTACGACGCGTCGTCGACCTTCGCCCCGTCCGAGCGCTGGCAGCTCTTCCCCAAGTTCTCGGCCTCGTACGTCCTGGTCGACAATCGCTCGGGACTGTTCAACAACCTGCGCCTGCGCGGCGCCCTGGGATGGGCGGGTTCGCAGCCGGGGATCGTCAACGCCTATTCGCAGTTTGTCACTTTTGCCCAGAGCCCCTTCGCCGGACGCCCGGGCTTCGTCAACGACGTCACCTTCGGCAACCCGACGCTGCGCAACGAACGCGCGCGCGAATGGGAGCTGGGGACCGAGGTCGGCTTCCTCAACGGGCGCGTGGGCGGTGAGGTCACCTACTACGACCGCATCGTCGACGACCTCCTCTTCTTCCGACCGCTCCCCACCAGCACCGGCTTCTCACGCCAGTTCTTCCCCATCGGGAGCATGTCCAACAAGGGGATCGAGGTGTTGCTGCGTACCACCAACGTCGACCAGCCCAACTTCCAGTGGTCGTCGACGGCGACCTACACGAAGAACACGAACCTGGTCGAGTCGCTGTCCATCCAGGACTTCCAGTCGGCCGGCGGCTATCCCAATCGCATTCGCACGGGGCAGCCGGCGGGCGTGTTCTACGGCTCGTACGCCGCGCGCAACTGCGTCACCGGCGCACTCTTGCTCGACTCGTTGGGACGCTATCGCCGCAGTAACCAGACGGTGGACATGGGGACCGCGGCCCTGCGGCGCGCCATTTCCGGCGGCACCTGCAACGATTCGCTCAACAACGTCATCGGTGACCCGAACCCTTCGTTCCTGGCGTCGCTCCTCAACGAGATGACGCTGTTCAAGAAGCTCCGCCTGCGTGTCCTGCTCGACGGCGTCTTCGGCAACGACATCATGAACCTGTCGACCCGCGCCCAGAACGCCGGCGTCGCCAGCAACTCCAAGGAGATGGAGCGCGAACTCCTCCCCTACGGCGATCCGCGCAAGCTCCCGCCGGGCTTCAATTCCCGCACGCAGGGGATCTTCGAGTACTGGATCGAGGACGGAAGCTTCGTGAAGCTGCGCGAGTTCTCCGCCAGCTACACGTTCGACCAGCCGTTCGTGAAGCGTGTCATCCGCGACGGCATCGCCCTCACCCTGTCCGGTCGCAACCTGTGGGTCTGGACCGACTACAGCGGCTACGACCCCGAGATCAACCTCTTCGGCACCAACGCCGGCGGGCTTGGCTCGGCGCAGACGACCGCCGCCGACCGCGGCTTCGACTTCGGTGGCTACCCCATCCCGCGCGTGTGGTCGATCAGTGCGCGATTCACGTACTGACCGGGAGCACGAGACTACCATGCGACTCATCCGACCGTTCGCGGTGGCCGCGGCCGCCGTTTCCATGCTCGCCCTCGCGGGCTGCTCGCTCGACCTGCAGAACCCCAATGCCCCCACCGAGGAGCAAGTCACCACCAGCCCTGACGGCGTGATCGCCCTCGCCACCGGGCTGCAGGGACGCTTTGCCGCGTCGTACTTCAACTACGCCTACATGGCCGGGCTGGTGACCGACGAGTTCGCGGCCACCTCCGCCGCCCTCATCTCCATCAGCGACGCCGAGCAGGGGGCCGTCCCGTCGGGGACCGGCATCGCCGACAACGTCTTCAACTCGATCTACCGCACCGTGCGCACCGCCGACGACCTGCTCAACGGCGCCAACGCGCTGGGGGCGCAGTTCGACGCCGGGACCAAGTCGGGGTTGCAGGTGCTGGCCTACATGCTCAAGGCCGAGGCGTTAGGCGAGGCCATCCAGTCGTACCAGAAGCTCCCGATCAAGACGTTCGGCGAGACGGCACCGGCGTACGTCACCCGCGCGCAGGCGCTTCCGTACGTGCGCGCCCTGCTCGACTCGGCCGTCACGATCCTCGCCGCCACCCCGCCCAGCGCGTTCTTCACCACCAGCATCCTCACGCCGGGCGTCTCGCTCACCAACACACTCAACCTGCTGCGCGCGCGTTATGCACGCATGGCCGGTGACGACGCCACCGCGCTGGCGGCGGTCAACCTCGTCGCGCGCACCGGGACCGCCGCCCTGTCGGTGCTCACCTTCCCGGCCCCGAGCGTGAACCCGTACGCCAACGTCACCGGCGGGACCAACGGGATCGCCGTGCGGCGGCAGTGGCGCCTCTCGATGCTCCCGGAGGATCGGCGCTTCCAGTACTTCGTGGTGCCGTCGACCACCCTCAGCGGACGCGTCGGTGCGTTGCTCGATCCGTGGAATCGATATGCCAATCCCACCGCTCCGCTCCCCGTCTATCTCCCCGACGAGGCGTTGCTGATCAAGGCCGAGGCTCTGGCCAACCAGAACCAACTCTCGGCGGCGCAGGCCGTGCTCGACTCGGTGCGCACCGACTGCACCGGTGGACGCGGGCTGGATGACCCCAAGGCGTGCCTCCCCGCGCTCACCGCGCCGCTCACCCAGGCGCAGCTGCTGACGGAGATCTACACCCAGCGACGCTACGAACTGCTGGGGACCGGGCTCCGCTGGGAGGATGCGCGCCGTCGCGGCGCCGTGCGCGGGCCGTTCGCCGCCCCCGGTGTCCCGACCGACGCGCAGCGCTGCTGGCTCCCGTACGCCGTCGGCGACCGCAACGCCAACCCCAACGCCACCTTCGCTGCGCTCCCCGATCCTGCGGAGCCCTCCGCCTTCCCCGCCTCATGCCCCGTCCAGTGAGGCGCCGACCGATCATGACCCAGACATCCATCCACTTCATTCGGACGGTGCGCGTGGCGCGTCGACTTCCGTGGTTCCTCGCCAGCCTCGCCCTCGTGGCCGGGAGCGCCGCCTGCGGCACCGACACGGCCGCCGGCCCGTTGCAGCCAACGGGGGCGCAGGGACGCGTGCGCTTCGTGAACGTCATCACCGACACCACACGCGGGCGGGTGAATGCGATCCTCGAACGCCTCCCATTCGGGGTGAACCTCACCTACACGCAGAGCACGCCCGCCTCGCTCGCCGCTCCCAACACGGCGCCCTATTCGGCGGTCCTCACCGGTGACCGCTCGCTCGTCCTCAAGCGCACCGCCGACACCACGGTGACGGTGGCGACGATCCCGTTCGCCGTCGTCGAAGGACAGGACAAGAGCATCTACGCCATCGGCGGCGCCGCCAGCTCGGCCATCACCCCGTTCGTCACCGTCGACACCAACCCCGCCGCGCCGGCCACTCAGGTGCGGGTGCGCGTCGTGCACCTGAGCCCCACCGCAGGGAACGTCGACATCTTCGTCACCGCGGTCGGTGCCGACCTGGCCGCCGCGACCCCCACGCTCTCCAACGTGGCCTACCGCGCCGTCTCCGGGTACCTCACCGTCGCGCCGGGAACGTATCAGGTGCGCGTCGTCCCGGCGCGGACCGCGCCGGCGCAACGCGCCGCCAACGTTGCCATCAACGTCGCCGCGCTCGCCCTCACCGGCGGCACGGGGCGCACGATCGTCGCCGCCGACAATGCCCGCGGCGGCGCCCCGCTGCAGGCCTTCGTGCTTAGCGATCGCTGAGCCGAACGGCAACACCGTCCGAAAGAAGCGCGGGCCGTCCCGACCAGGGGCGGCCCGCGCGGCGTTAGGCAACGATGCGTGGACGGGCGGCCGCTACTTGCACCCCGTGTCGCTCTTCGGAGCGGCACACGAGAAGAGGATGCGCACCCCGTTCACCACCGGCTCGCCGACGCTCGACACGCGTCGCACCGCGCTCCCGGGCACCTCCTGCGGCGGCCGTCCCGACAGGCGCTGCATCGTGAGGTCGAAGCGCACCAAATAGCGCGCCTCCTCGCAGCGCGACATCCCCAGCGCATTGGCCTGCCTCGCCGAGTCGGCGCACGTCCCCAGCACCGCCACCTCGCGCAGCTTGACCCACCCGGCCGTCCCGTACCAGGCGGTGCTGAGGTCGGGATAGCCCTGGGGTGAGTCGCCCACCTCTTGCTGCATCGCCGATCCGGCGGCAAAGACGGCAGCGGTCGATGCCGCCGGCCCTAACGACAGCGGGCTCAGGATCGGCGCCGAGTCGCTGGGCGACGTCAGGACGAAGACACGGGTCTTCCCGTTGTCGCCGCGCCGCCACCCGACCAGCGAGCGGCGCGCCGGCGGCCGGATCGACGCCGGGACAGCGGGAGCCCACTGCACCGCGCTCACGAAGGCGTCGTAGACCTCGCTCGTCGTCCCGGTCTGCACCTCCAGGCGCGACGGCGTCACGCCACCGCGCACCGCCAGCGCCGCATGGGCAAAGCCATCGCTGCGCGCGAGGTCGCCGTATTGCGCCGACGCCTTCGACATCGCGTCGAACGTCGCCGCCAGCGGCTCCACCTCCGAGGCAGGGTCCGCCACACCGGGCGAGTCGACACAGGCGACGGTCGCCGCGAGCCCCAACGTCACCGCCGCGGTGCGCGGCCAACGGCGTCTGGCGGCCCGGAAGGTCGAGTTCATGTCGCGTTCCTCATCCGCAAGAAGACACCCCGCTCCGCGCCCATCCCCTATCCCCCGCGAAACTTGGCCAGCGAGACGCGCAACGACTTGAGGGCGCGCCCCATCTGGGTCTCGACCGTCTTGATGCTGATTCCGAGCGCGTGGGCGATCTCCGCGTAGGTCATCCCCCCTTCGCGACTCATGACGAAGATCTCTCGGCAGCGCGTGGGGAGCTTGCCGATCGCGCCGTTCACCGCGCGCGCGACGTCGTCGGTCGAGGCATCGTCGTCGGTGGCCACCGTGGTCATCGGCTCGCCGCGCGCCGCCTCCTGCTCCTCCCACGCGTTCTCCAACTTCTTGCGCCGCAGGTGATTGAGCGCGGTGTTGCGCGCCGCCCGAAACAGGTACGTGCGCAGCGCATCGATTTCCGATAGCGACTCGCGCTTGGACCACAGCTTGAAGAAGACGTCCTGGACGAGCTCCTCGGCGATGTCCGGCGCGTAGACGAAGCGACGGACGAAGGCGCACATCCCGGCGTAGTAGGCGCGAAACAGCTCCTCGAGCGCACGCTCGTCACCCGCGCGCAGACGACGGACGAGCTCGGAATCCCCTCGCGACGACGCCCCCGCTGGAGCCGGAAAGTCCGGCGGCGGCAGCTCGGGACCGTCCAGCTCAGCCCCTTCTATCGAGGAGTCGTCGTCGTCGAGCGGTGCGGTCATCTGGGGAGGAGGGACGTCATCGATCGGGGCGGTGGCCCCGGCTCGCGCCAACTGGCGACGGCACGTTAACATGCCCCGAGTTCGGGGAGTAAGGGGGTTCGGTTGCCCGCGTGTCTCCCTGTCGTGCGCGTTCCAGAGCCCATGCAACCCGACTTCCTCGCCGACAACGACTACGATCGCCTCGCCCGCTACCTCGCGGGGGAAGGCTCGGCCGTTGACCGGGCTGAGACCGAGCGGTGGGTCGCCGGTGACCCCGCCCGGGGGGCGGCGTTGGAGGCGATGAAGCTCGCCTGGACGACGCCACTCTCCGAGCCCGCGTGGAATGTCGACGCCGCCTGGGGAAAGCTCTCCTCGCGCCTCGCGGAGTCGTCGCCGGCACCTCGAAAGCACTCGAACGTCGTCAGCATCGCCTCTCGGCGTCGTTGGTGGCAGGATACTGCTTCCGTGATGCGCGTGGCCGCGGCCGCTGTCGTCATCATCGGAGGGGCGCTGCTCCTCCCCAGGCTTCGCTCGTCGGACGGCGGCGCCGGCCAGGTCGCCGCCGTCTCACCCATGTCGTTCACCACCGCGTCGGGCGAGCGACGGTCGATCAAGCTCCCCGACGGTTCGCTCGTCGTCCTTGGCGTCTCTTCGTCGCTCAGGACGCGTGACGGGTATGGAGCCGGTGCGCGCGAAGTCGAGCTGACCGGCGAGGCGCTGTTCACCGTCGTGCACGACGAGGCGCACCCCTTCCGGGTGATCGTCGGCGGCACCGTGGTCGAGGACCTCGGGACCGAGTTCGCCGTGCGCAGCTACGGCGACTCCCCGCAGGTTCGCGTGGCGGTCGCCTCGGGGTCGGTCGCCATTCGGCGCGGAGCCACGGCCGACACCGCCGTCGTCCTCGAGCCACGCGACATGGCGACCGTCGGCGAGGCCGGGCGCATCGACGTGCAGCGCGGCATCGATGTCGCCCCCTTCACGGCCTTCTCGTCCGGACGTCTCATCTTCAAGGACACCCCGCTCTCCGACGTCGCCCGCGAACTCGAGCGCTGGTATGGGGTCGAAGCGCGCATCACAGACAGTTCGCTCGCCGACAAGCACCTTACGGTGGAGTTCGAGCGCGAGACCCTGGACGAAGTCCTTCGCATCATTGGCATGAGCCTCGACGTGCGTTTCGTTCGCGACGGAAACCGAGTGGAGTTCACCGGGTCGGGCTTCTCCTCGACGCCGCCCTCGTCCGACGCGCCGGCGCTGGTGGAGGCGGGTGCGTGATACCACGTCGCGGGGCGACGGCACGGAGGGCGGCGCGCGCACTGGCGAGCGCCGCCCTCGTGGCGCTTGCCACCCCGGTCGCGACGCACTCGGCCCACGCGCAGGATCGCCAGCTCGCCCGCGGCGATAGCACGCTCGCCCTTCGCAACGCCTCGCGGGGCGCCCTTCTCTCGCGCCCCGTTTCCCTGCATCTGGCTGACGTGTCGATCGAGCGGGCGCTGCGTGAGGTCGCCTCGCGGGCCGCGCTTCGGCTCTCGTACAGCAGCGACATCATCCCCAGCGCTCGCCGCATCACGATCGCGCGCGACGAAGCACCGGTGGGGGAGGTCATTCACGACATCCTGCGTGACACCGACCTCGACGTCGTCGTGAGCCCGTCCGGGTATGTCGTGCTGGTGCGCGTGCCGGGGCGGTCGCCGTTCAGCGTCGCCGCGCTCTTTGCCGACTCCAGCGCCCCGACACTCTCGCCGCTCTACACGCGGCAGTCGCTGCGTCCGCAGGTGATGGACCGCATCCTCGTGATGGGGACGCCGGCATCTGGGGCTCCCGAGCGCTCGTTGGCCAGCGCGGTCTCGGTGCTCACCGCCTCGCAGATCGCCCAGAGCGGTGCGACGAGCATGGAGCAGCTCTTTCGCAGCGGGATTCCCGGCGTCGTCGCCTGGGACCTCGGCGTGTCGGGGCCGTTCGCCCAGATCGGCTCGGTGCGCGGCTCCAGCTCGTTCAACGCCAACTACCTCAAGACCTACGTCGACGGTGTCGAGCTGGCGAGCCCGTACCTGCTCTTTGCCGTCGATCCGTACTCGGTCGAGCGCATCGAGGTGATTCGCGGGCCGCAGGGGTCGGCGCTCTACGGCTCCGATGCGATCAGCGGCGTCGTGCAGATCGTGACCCGCAAGGGATCGCCGTCGGCCAACTGGAAGCCGCAGTTCGATGCCGCGCTCACCGGCGGGATGATGGAGAGCCGCTTCACCGAGAACGCCAGCGCGACGCAGCATCACTCGGCGATGCTGACGGCCGGGGGCGGGCGGTCTTCGTTAGGCATCGGCGGGACGTTCGAGCAGGTCGGGGCGATCGTTCCCGGCGGCTCGTCGGGCTATCGCGGCACCTTCGGCGGCGCTCGCACGGTGCTCGGCCCACTCCGCCTCGACGCCACGATGCGCTACGCCGACGTGCACTTCGTCGCCCCCTCCAACCCGCTGCTGGGCTCCAATCCCGTCCCGTCCAGCATCCGGCCGCTGCTCGAGTCGCAGGAGATCGAGAACGAGACGTACGGCCTCACCGCCGACTTCCAGCCGCGCGCGTGGTGGCGGCAGACGCTCGTGGTCGGGATCGACCGGCACGCCGGCGCCATCGCCCCGCAGCGCGAGCCCGCGACCGTTGCCGACGCACTGCTCGGCGCCACCAAGGAGAACGTCAGCAAGTCGTCGCTGCGATACGCGATGGCGGTGCGCATGGTCGACACGCCGACGCTCTCGCTGGGCGCCACGCTCGGCGCCGAGCGGAGCACGCTCCTGCGCGAGCGCCTCGGCTTCCGTGCCGACCTCTCGGGGACAGGCACAGGGCTCGCCTCGCTCTACAACGACCAGGTCGACAACAGCGGCGTCTTCGGGCAGGTGAAGATGGAGGTGAACAACTCCCTCTTCCTCACCGCGGGGCTGCGGGGTGAGCGCAACTCGAGCTTCGGCGAGAACTACGGGACGGCGTACGCCCCGATGCTGGGAGCGGCGCTCACGCGCGACCTGGGCGCCACCACCGTGAAGTTCCGGGCCGCCTACGGCAAGGGGATTCGCCCGCCGCAGCCTAACGCGCGCCGGGCCATCCAGACGCTCGGCTTTCGCCAGGTCGCCAACCCCGAGCTGCAGCCCGAGGTGCAATCGGGGACCGAGGCGGGCGTGGAGCTGTACATGGGCGATCGCGCCAACCTCTCGCTCACGACCTACAGCCAGACAGCGGACGGGCTCATCCAGCAGGTGGTGGCCAACCGTCGCATGAGTGCCCGCACGGTGCAGTTCCAGAACGTGGGTCGCATCCACAATCGCGGCGTGGAGCTCGAGGGGAGCGTGCGTTCCGGATCGCTGCGCGGCGACCTGACGTGGGCGCTCACCGACTCGCGCGTGCGCGCGCTTTCGCGCTGGTACACGGGCGACCTCAACATCGGCGATCGCGTCCCCGAGGTCCCCGCATCGGCCGGCATGGCCTCCCTCACGTGGGAAGCGGCCCGCTTCCGCACGACCGTGGGCGCCAACTTCGTCGGCGCGTGGGTCGGCTACGATTGGCTCAGCTTCTACGGCGGCGAGATGGCGGGGCAGTCGATGCGCCCCGAGATGCGCAGCTACTGGGTCGACTATCCGTCGATCACCAAGCCCTTCATCGGCTTCAACTACGCGTTGGCGCGTGGCGCCGAGTGGTACCTGCGCGTGGACAACCTCACCAACGTGCAGCAGAACGAGCGCGACAACCTGCAGATCACGCAGGGACGCACGGCGACCTTCGGATTGCGGCTGTCGCGCTAGGCGGCGTGCTCGCTGTTCGCAGGCCCCCGCGGCTCGGGCGCCGTGCTGCTCGCGCCCGCGCTACTTGCACTTGACCTCTCCGCTCGGCGTCGCGGCGGCGGCGCGCCCCACATACATCTTACAGATGACCCCTGGGGCCGAGACGTGGATCGCTTCGGCGTCGAAGCCGGCGAACGGATCCGAGGTGGTGAGGGTCACGGTCACGCGGGAGCCGGTCCGGTAGTCGAGCAGCGCCTGGTTGATCGTGTACTGCCCATGATCGGCCCAGTAGGCCTCCTCGGCGATGCGCAGGTTGCCGAGATCGGTCTTCATCTCCGCGAGGTAGCCGCGCTCCTTCATCGCCCGGAAACGTGCGACCGCCAGCGCCGTGAGGATGGAGAAGACCACCATCGCGACGAGGATCTCGACGAAGGTGAATCCTCGGGGCGTCCCGCGGCTCACGCGGCGACGGCGGAAAATCAGGGGGGCGCGCACGCCATGAATCTGCGTGTCGCGCCCCGCTCCTGCTACTCCTATCGCACGGCCGAGAGTTGCGCGGCCCGCTGCCGCAACGACTGTTCGACCTCCGACATGGCCACGGCCGCCGGGAGGGTATGGCCTTCGTGCTGCCGCGTGGGGACCCGGATGGCGGCCACGTCGCCGGAACGGGTGAGGTCGACGATCGCCGAGACCCGATCCTCGGGCCCCTGCGCCACCGAGACCACGAGCGTCCACGTACCCTCGTTAGGCCATTGCCGCGTGAGGGCGAAGGTCCCGGTGCGCGAGGTGGTCGCGAAGCGCAGCGGCACGCTTCGCCGCTCGCCGTTCACGATCCCCTCGGCGCTCCCGGAGACCGGGAAGGCGGTCGGGGTCCCATGGTGGAAGGCGTGCACCACGAGGAAGGCACCCTTGGTGGTGGCGTCGTACGGGTTCACCGGATACTCGATCGAGATCCACGGCGGGCCGACCAGCGCCGCCGTCGCGGCGGGCCCAGCGACGGCGGCAGGCACCACCGCGTCAGGATACGGCGTGTGGATCACATGAGGCGCGAGCACGAGCGGGAGGGCCATCGCCAGCGTGCGGGGAGCGAACATGGGGCTTCCTCTCATCGTTAGGGTCTGCCGGAACTTCGGCGCACCGATGAGATGCCGCCCAGGGGTCGCGCGTTTAGTCGTCGTCGCACGTTGCGTCGCCGCTGAGCGGCGGGTCGTCTCCCCACGTCAGGACGCGGTCGCGCGGATTCAGGGACGGGCGCCGAGCACGCTGACGGTGATCGTCCCCTTGAACGAGCGGGCCGAGACACGGGGGGAGTCGCCGTGCTCGATGGCGAGTTCTGCCCCGCGTCCCTCGCGACCGGGCGAGACGCGCGTGCCATCGTAGCGATTGCGGACCGCACCGGTGATGGAGGCGGCAACGAGGGAGAAGTCACCGCGCCGCGGGAGGGCGAGCTCGATCGCCCCGCTATGCGAGTCGATCGTGACGTCGCCTCCCCTGGCCGGGGTGGCCATGAAGTGGATGTCGCCGGTGACCGACTCGAGGCGCGCCCGCTCGACCGTTCCTTGCTCGAGTCGGAGCGTTCCGCTCACCGTCGTGAGGGCGAGGTCGGTACTGCCGCCGCGTACGGTGACGTCGCCGGTGGCGGTCTTGGCGCGCAGCCAGGCTGGCGTCCCATCGATCGTCACCCCGGCGTCCATCGCCTCGACTTGCAGCTCACGGGGCGAAGCGACGACCGTCACGCTCCCGCCGATCACGCTGATGTCGAGCCCGCCCTCGAGGTCGCGTGCCTCGACGACCGCGGTGCCGGCCTTGATCCAGACCCGCGCCCGCGTCGGGACGCGGATCTCGATCGACCCGCCGCTCGCCACCGCATCGTTGGGGGACTCGATGAACATCTTGGCCCCGCGCGCCGGCGACTTGCCGTCGCCGCCGATCATGACCTCCATGCGGACGCCCGCCGGGAGGGCGCCGGTCACGGCGAGCGAGTCCTTCGCCCATCCCGTCAGGCGCAAAGTCCCCACGCTCCCCTTCACCCGGAACGAGAAGTCGGGGGCGACGGCATGGCGTTGGTTCACCTTCTGCTGGGCGCTCGCCGTCACGGGCAAGGCACAGGCCACGAGGGCCAGCGCCGTGGCGCCTGCGCGCATCATGTGGGTCATCACGTCTCGGAGGATTCGGCGGCGCGGCGCAGCAGTTCCACCTTCTGTCGGTACGAGGTGGAGAGGAGCTCCGCGAGCGCCTGGTTGGCAGGATCGGCGACGAGGGCAGCGCGCGCCTCGGCGATGGCAGCATCGATGGTGAGGAGCGAACGCTCGACGACCGCGATGGTCGTCGGGGCCAGGGCGTGGCGCTGGGCGACGAAGGCGGCGTGCAACTCGGCGAGGTTGTCGAGATAGGCCGCCTCGGTGGCGGCGAAGGACGCGGGCACGACCGGGGCCGTGCCGCCAGCCGCAACCGGCGTGGGCACTGTCGGGATGCCGGTCGCCACCACGGGCACCGGCGCCACACCGTCACGGCGCAGGACGAGCGCCGTGATCCCCGAGGACAGCGCCATCAGCACTACCGCGGCCGCAGCCAGCCAGCGACGGGACGGCCCGGAGCGCACCGGCACAACGGGCGGCAGGTCGGGGGGACGTGACGACAACGGCTTCCCGGTCCGCGCACCGCCAGCCGCAATCGTGGCGGCGATGTCCGGCCACAGCGCGGGCGGTGGCTCGATGGCCGGTGGCAGCGCCCGCGTAGCGGCGCCGAGGGCGCGGAGCGCGTCGACCGCCGAACGGCAGTCGCGACATTCCGCCAGGTGCTCGCGCACGTCGGCCTCGTCGGCGGCAGACAGTCGCCCGTCGACGCAGTCGTTGAGGCGATCCCACTCCAGGTGCATGCTCATCGTGACAGGAATT
>Ga0116177_10000452_pt1 | contig 30224 bp, 23 predicted proteins | sample AD_STIC10_MetaG_FD_89750 | JGI IMG/M metagenome (GOLD analysis project Ga0116177, IMG submission 89750) | Active sludge microbial communities of municipal wastewater-treating anaerobic digesters from USA - AD_STIC10_MetaG | ecosystem: Engineered > Bioreactor > Anaerobic > Digestate | place: USA... | reverse complement strand
GATATTCCGCCCCACGAACAGAATAAAGAATCCGACCCCGAACAGGCCGAAAATAATCGACGGAACCCCCGCAAGATTATTGACGGCCGCCCGGATGACTCTGAACCCCAGTCCCTGCCCGGCATATTCGACCAAATAGATCGCGGCGCCGATCCCGAGAGGGAGCGCCATGGCAATCATCAGCAGAGTGATTGCCAAAGTGCCGAAGATGCAGGGAAAAATCCCTCCTTCCGTCATTCCGTTTTTCGGAACCTCACTCAGAAATCCCCACGTTACGGTTCCGGCCCCGCCCTGAATCAGTTTACTCATGATAAAAACCAGAATGCACAACGGCAGAAGGGCAAAGAGACGCGTCGCGCCGACGCAAAGCGCTTCTTTCCGGTTAAAATGCTTAACCGTTAAATCCGGGATCGGAATCGAAGCCGTGTATCCCATGGATTACATCCTCAGGCGCCGGCGCATCTTATTCAAGATGATCTCGGCGATAATGTTCAAAATAAACGTCATCGTAAAAAGGACCGCACCGACTAGAAAAAGCGCGTAATAATGTTCGCTTCCTTGCGCCACGGCCCCGAGTTCAGCCGCAATATTTGCCGTCATGGTCCGCACGCTTGAGAAAATATTCGCGGTCACCAATGCGGCATTTCCCGTCGCCATCAACACAATCATGGTCTCTCCCAAAGACCTTCCGAATCCCAAAATCACGGCGGCGGAAATACCGGAAATGGCGGTCGGCACCGTCACGCCGATAATCGTCTGCCACTTTGTCGCCCCCAGCGCATAAGACGCCTCCCGGAGATCCTTGGGGACTGCTCGGAGAGCATCTTCGGACAGCGTCACAATAATGGGAAACGTACAAACAGCCACGCCAAGAGCTCCGATAAACGCGTTGAGACGAAATTTGATCTGAAAAAGGTCCTGAATAAAGCTCGCCATCACGGCCAGCATGAAAAAACCGACCACTACCGAAGGAATCCCTCCTAAAAGCTCCATAGTCGGTTTTAAAACTTCGCGCACCTTCGGCGAAGCGATTTCCGAAAGATAAATCGCGCATCCAATCCCGAGAACGGAAGCCATCAGCGTCGCGGGAAGCGACACGAGAAAGCTTCCGCAAATCAGCGGAATCAACGAATATTTAGGCTGAACCGAAACGGCTTGCCACATCACCTTGAACACTTCTTTTTCGTCCCACGCGTCGTAAACCCATCGTCCGATCAGGGAAAGAAGGCCGGACGTCCTGAAAAACTGCACGGCTTCCTTAAACAAAAAAATAAAAATCAGGGAAATAATGATCATGGAAGAAATTCCGGCCAGGGCCAATAATCCTTCGATCGCTTTTTCGGAAAAATGACTGTCTTTTTTCTTCAAAAAATCCCGCATCCCGCAAGAAACGGCTGGGGCGCTTTTGGCGCCCCCGCCGTCCGTTGCCGGAACTTCACCTTTCCCGCTTTGCTCCAGCACAACTTCCATGCCGCAATCAGCCTTTCGGTTTCAGCGGTACGTAACCGATTTCTTCGACGATTTTCTGCCCTTCGGGTCCCATAATCCAATCGAGGTATTTTTTGGTTTCCCTTTTCGGCCGATATGGCGTATACATATAAAGCCACCGCCAAATGGGATATTTCCCCGACCAGGTTGCTTCGTAATCTACTTTTCCGTCAGAAGTAATCGGGTTCACCGCCGGAGATTTATCGTCTTTTTTCACGGAAAGGACTTTAATCTTCGGCTGAGTTATGAAATAAGCGGCTCCGCCGTACCCGATCCCGCCCGGGTCATTACTTACCGCATTGGCAAGCGCACTGGTTCCGGGCATAGTCTGCGCGTCCGGAGCGTAATCCTGGTTTTTCAGGATGTTTTCCTTGAGGAATTGATAGGTCCCGCTGGAAGACTCGCGGGAATATCGAAGAATCGGCCTGTCCTCTCCTCCGACTTCCTTCCAGTTGTTAATTTTTCCGGTGTAAATCCCCATGATTTGCTTCAGGGAAATCTCATTCACCGGATTGGCTTTGTTGACCACGATCGCCAAGCTATCCATGGCCACCCGGAATTCTTCCGGATAGTAGCCGAGTTTCTTCGCCGTATCGATTTCCTTGTCCTTAATCGGCCGGCTCGCGTTTGCGATGTCCGTTGTTCCATTAATCAACGCGGCGATTCCGACCCCCGAACCGCCTCCGGTCACCTGAATGGAAACGTCGGGATTTTTCTGCATATACACTTCGGCCCATTTCTGGCCCATGATCACGATGGTGTCCGATCCCTTCACCGTGATATTGGTTCCGGCCGCCATGGCAAGCGGAACCGCCGTAAACAGCGCCCCCGCGGCCAGCAACAGTTTTCTGATTCGTATCTTCGTCATGGTGTCGATTCCTCCCTCCCTTAAAATTTGTACGCTAAATCAACCTGAAATCTGCGTGTTTCCTTATCGAGATACCCCGCCGTTCCGGCACTCGTATCATTGACGAAATACATCGCGCCGTTCAGGGTCAGATTATCCGTCAGCGCATAACCGCCCTTAATCACACTGCCCCGTTTTCCGGAATGGCCGTCACCGAAATCGCTGTCGTTGAAAGCGCCGACAACCGCGCTATGGCCGATCCATTTATAGGCATAGCTGAGTTCCCAGTCGCCTTTCTGAACGATCCCGTTGAGTTTGGCGCCGATCGCCCAGGCTTGATTCTGGCCGCGGGGAAATCCTTCTGGCGTCGCGTCTTTCGGGTTAATGGCAAAATCGTGGAAAAGCCGGAGCGGTTTCCATAGAGGCAGGGCCAGTTCGTTGTAAACTTCGACGGTATTGAAATGATCCGCGGCAAGATCCGTTCCGTTTCCGAGAACCGGATTCCCGCGCGCGTCCGTCGCCGAAGCACCGCTTAAGCGCGTCGTTCCGTCAATCAGAAAGTTGGTGCTGTGCGCATAATGATCGTAGGCGTAATACGACACCGCGGAAAGCCAGTCAACCGGCTTATCGAAAAACGGCGTGTAAAAGGTGGGGTTAATCCCGGCCTGCAGGGCCCACAACTGAGCGTCCCCGCCCGAATTGAGTCCGTCTTCGTCAAGGATAAACTGCCCTCCCGTCACAAAAGCGCTCATATCAATATCGGAGGTGTTGAGAAGATCGAAATCGATTTTCTCGTACGCGCCTTCCGGCTTCACGTCACGGTCCCAAATCATATCCGAAGATCCCAGTTCAAACGGATTATCGAATTTTCCGCCCGTAATCGTAAAATTTTTGACGGGCCCCGTTTTCGCCCAGGAAGGGCTGTAGGAAGCGTATACCTTTTCAATAAAAATCGGCTTGAAGTTGAACAAACCGTCCAACGTCTGGTTCGTTGAAGTCGGATCGTTATTCACTCCGCCGCTAATACTTCCCGAACAAAGCCCGAACCCGATCTTCATGTCCGGCATCAGGGGCTTCTCGAGCCCAAATCTCAAGCGGTACCGGAAACGATTTCGGGAATCGTCGGCTGTCGAAGGAGGGCCGTGCGTATAATCGAATGCTTCATAACGCAGGCGGATATCGCCCTTGAATTTCAGGTCCTTGAGCCATTTGTTCGCCCCGCCGAGAGACTGTTCCAGCCTCTGATTGAACTCGTAATCGCTCATCGGAGCCGAAGTCGCCTCGCTCCCGGAAGGCATCACAGAAGGGGCCACCTGAACCTGCGGCTTTTGGACTTCCAACTGACGTATTTTATCATTCTGTTGATTGATGGTCTTCTGCATGGCATTCATCTGCGTTTGGAGTTCGCGCACCAAATCCGCGAGGTCCGACGACTGCGCGTCATCGGCCCAGGCAAGAGGCGTAACCCCCAAGACAAAAGCGCATACAAGCAACCAGCTGATGATTCTGAGTTGCTTCAATTTCATAACGTTCCCTCCTTTTGTTTCCGATTCTTTTTGGGTTTTTAGAAATAAATCCGGTTCTGAGGCTCGAAAAAATTCCGGCTGAGCCTCCTTAAATAACGGAGATCCCGTTCCACCTGTTTTGTGGTGTCGTCGTACCGGCGCCAATCGCCGTCGGTTAAAACCTGTTTCTCGTCCAATTCCGTTATCAAATCCTCGAGTTCCCTGCATTGCTTACGAATCCCCGCGATTAAAAAATCTTTTTCCATAGAATCCTTCCCCTCCGTGAGCCGCGCGAATCTTAAAGGGTGCGCGTAAATCTCGTTTCCGTTTCACGTAAAATCCGTGTAAATCCCGATCCGGCTGACCGGCAATCCGGCTTCCGGAGCCAGGCCCATCCGGATCAGCCAAAAGTTCAGTTCCTTCTGCGCCGAAAGGACTTTTTGCTCCTGAGATTCCGGAAAAATCCTTCTTTCCCGGGCCAGTTCCTTGCCCTCCAAAATATCCGCCGCCTCAAAGCAAAGATTCTCCAAGCTCTCGTACCGGCCTCCCAATGTTTTGGCTCTCATCATCATCCGCTCCTTTTTGGTTTTCAATTCGCGCATTCCCGTATTTGGTGCTTCCGGTAATCCTTTTTCAATTTCCTCAATCCCTTCAAATTCGAGACCACTTGATCGGTTATCCGGTCGTAAAACAGCCCGCTGTCGGCATCGAATCGGGGAGATACCTCAAGCTGCCCGATCAGCTCTCTGAGAAGATCCCTTTGTCTTTGAATGCCCGCCATCATCAGTTTTCTTTCGAACATCACCCACCTCCCTTTTTTTCACGGTAATGGTAATTTTTTGCCGTCAAAGACATGTGATGAGTAAGTAAGGTTTCTGTAAAAGGAATGGGCGCCCTCTTGCTTTTTACCGGGGGATTTGGCATAATTTACCTGATAAATAGTTAACTTAATTAACAGTTTCCACTGTTAACTATCCGGCAGATAAAAGAAAGAGGCGCCGTTATGGACGAAAAAGAGAGGTTTCTAGGGCATTTGCGGAAAGTGCATCTCCGCTTCTCCCGGTTTTATGCCCGGGTCCTGGCTCAGGCCGGGATCAGCCTTCCCCAGTACGCGCTCCTGAATGAGCTCGCACATGCCGAATCGATGCCGATGACCGAAGTCAGCGGCAGACTTCATATTACCAAGCCCGCCGTAACGCATTTGGTGGACCGCCTTGAAAAAGCCGGCCTCCTCAAAAGGGTCCCTTATCCCAAAGACCGCCGCGTTTATTTGGTCGAAATTCAGCCGCGGGGACGGCAATTGGTGCGGGAGGCCCAGGAAAAAGCGTTGAATATTTTCCTTAAAACACTGGCGCAGTTCAGCAACGAGGAAAGAAAAATCATGGGCCGGTTTTATGAATTGCTCGCTCAGGTCATCGACGACATACTGGCAAAAAACGGGGGGAAATCATGAGTCGGGTTCGAAAAGCCATTGCCTTCTTTTTATTGGCCGCTCTGCTCATGCCCGGGAACGAAACGCTCTTTGGGATGGCCAGGCGGCCCGCGGAACCCGAAGATTTCCCGAAGCCCATTGAGGGTTGGCATTACACGATCGAAGACTGCTATCGCCTGGCTTTGCGGAAAATGGAAACGGTGGGCATGCGGGAGGAAGACATTCAATTCGCCGTCGCGCAATATTTCAAAGCAACCAGCGAAGCGCTCGGCGACATCGACTTCAATATGATCCATTTCTCCCAGGATGCCCCCAAGCCGGGCACTCAGGCGGGAAGCGATTCGGGAGGCAGTTTGGCCGGGACCTTCGCGGCCCGCAACCGCCGCGAAAGGAATTTCACCGTCAGCCAGCCCCTGTTTCAGGGTTTTAAGTCCTGGGGCGCGATTCTGGGGGCCGGAAGCTATAAAAAGCAGAAAACCGAAGACAAAATCCGCCTCGAACAGGTTTTGTTCCTCGAGGTCGCCAGCGCTTTCTATTGGGTGCTCAAGCAGAGAGAAGAAGTCAAAATCAACGAAGGCGTCATCGAGTTGTTCCAAAAAAGGATCACGGAGCTTTCCGAACGCGAGAAAGTCGGGCGTTCGCGCCAAAGCGAAGTGGTCTTTGCCGAGGCCAGCCAGAAAACCATCGAGGCCGATCTTGCGGAATCAAAAGGAAGGCTCGCCTCCAGCCGGTATCTTCTTGAATTCCTGACCGGTATTTTGATCGATCCGGATTATCTGACGGATGACGACGACGTGAAAAACGATACGCGCGCCCTCGAGGATTATCTTGCCGCCGCCAAAACGCGGCCGGACGTGCTGGCTTCCGAAAGCGCCGTTAAAACGGCTTTTCAGGGAATTGTGGTCGCTCAGAGCGGGCTATGGCCTTCCCTGACCTGGGATTATACCCAGTACGAGCGCCGGGAAGGTTTTCAGTCCGGTTTCGATTGGGATTCGACTTTCACGGCGGATGTCCCTCTTTTCCGGGGAGGGGAAACGGTCGGCAAAATCAAAGAGGCCTGGAGTATCTGGAAAAAGTCGAAATTGGAATACTCCTTCGCGAAACGCCAGGCGGAACTTCAGATCAAACAGTCTTATGCCGACTGGCAGGCTTCGGCCGAACAGTACCGGGCGCTGGAAGAAGCCGTCCTGGCGGCGGAAGAAAATTACTGGCTTCAGGAGCAGGATTACGCAAGAAGCCTTGTCAGCAATCTGGACGCCCTGCAGGCGCTCGAAGCCCTGCACAATAACCGCCGCGCGGCCAATCTGGCCCATTACGCCATGAAGGAAAATTACCGCCGCCTCCAGATTGCGGCGGGTGAAATCCCGGGAGAACTTCCGTGAACCTTTCGGAAATCTCGATTAAAAACCCCGTTTTCGCCTGGATGCTCATGCTCGGGCTCATGCTCTTCGGCCTGTTGAGCTTCCAAGGCATGGGCGTGGGGCAGATGCCGGACGTCGATTTCCCCGTGCTCACCGTCGACGTCACCTGGGAAGGCGCCGCGCCGGAAGTGATGGAAACGGACGTTGTGGACATTATCGAAGACGCGGTCATGGGAGTCGAGGATCTCAAAGAAGTTTCTTCGTCGACCCGTCAGGGGCAGGCGATGATCACGCTGGAATTCGAACTGGACCGCGACATCGACGCCGCGCTTCAGGACGTCCAAAGCAAATTGTCGGAAGCCCAGCGCCGGCTTCCCAAGGACATCGACCCTCCGGTCATCACGAAAATCAATCCGGACGACCAGCCGATCATGTGGCTCGGGGTTTCGGGAAATTGTTCCAAGCGGGACCTCATGGAATTCGTCGAAAATCACGTGAAAGACCGCTTCAAAACCATTCCGGGAGTCGGCGATATCATCCTGGGCGGATACATCGAAAGAAACATGCGCGTCTGGGTCGAGCCCAAACAACTCGACGAATTTCAACTGACGGTCAGCGACATCGTGAAGGCGGTGCAGGAAGAACACGTCGAAATCCCGGCCGGGAGACTGGAAACCGACCAGACGGAAGCCAATGTCCGCGCGATGGGGGAAGCCCACACGGTCGAAGACTTCGAAAAAATCGTGATCAACTACCGCGACGGAAAGCCGATCTATCGCCCCATTCTTTTAAGAGAAGTCGCCAAAATCGAAGACGGGCTCGCGGACATCCGACGGATCAGCCGCGTGATGGGAAAACCCGCCGTCGGGCTCGGTATCCGGAAAATCCGCGGCGAAAATTCCGTGGCTGTCGCGCAACGGGTCAAGAAGCGGATGGAGGAAGTGCGCCGGGAACTCCCCCCGGGGTTCGAGCTGGACATCAATTTCGACAGCACCAAGTTCATCGAAGACAACATGAACGAACTCGTGTTCACGCTGATTCTCTCGGCAATTCTCACTTCGCTGGTCTGCTGGGTCTTCCTCGGGTCCTGGTCGACGACGATGAACATCCTGCTTGCCATCCCGACTTCCCTGCTCGGGACATTCATCATTTTGAAATTCGCGCACTTCACGCTGAACACGTTCACGCTCCTCGGGCTTTCGCTCGCGATCGGAATCGTGGTCGACGATGCCATTATGGTGCTCGAGAACATCGTCCGGCACCGCGAAATGGGGGAAAGCCAAAGAGACGCCGCCCTGAACGGCTCGCGGGAAATTTCATTCGCCGCGCTCGCCGCCACGCTCGCCATCATCGCGATCTTTCTGCCCGTCGCCTACATGAAGGGAATTATCGGAAAATTCTTTCTTCAGTTCGCGATAACGATCTCGATCGCGGTCGGACTTTCGCTCCTCGAGGCGCTCACGCTCGCGCCGATGCGATGCTCTCAGTTTCTCGATATCGGAGAGAGAAAAACGCGTTTCGGAAAATTTTTCGAAAAAGGGATGGCCCGTCTGACGGAACTCTACCGTCGCCTCCTGATCGTAACGCTCGGCAACAAAAAGAAGGTCCTGATCGGATCTCTGGTCTTTTTCATTCTCTCCCTCGGAAGCGTGAAATTCCTGAGGAAAGAATTCGTCCCGACGCAGGACCAGAGCATGTTTATCGCGCGGCTTCAGACCCCGATCGGATCTTCGATTCAATACACCAGCCGCCGGTTCAAGGAAGCGGAGGCCATTATTTCAAAACGCCCCGAAGTCCGGCGGTACTTCGCCGCAATCGGGGGTTTCAGCGGAGGCGAAGTCAACAGCGGGATTCTTTTTATCACATTGAAAGACCCGAAGAAACGCCCCGTGGACCCGGTGAAAAAGCACCGCCTGAGTCAGCAGGAATTCATGGATTTTTGCCGCACTGAATTCAACAAGCTCAAGGACATCAAGGCCGTATTGCAGGATCTCTCCACCCGCGGGTTTGCCGCTCAGCGCGGGTTCCCGATCGAGTTCACGGTCCGCGGGCTTGATTGGGACAAACTGGTCGAATATTCCTCGGCCATCCAGGCGGAAATGAAGAAAAGCGACCTCTTTACCGATGTGGACACCGACTATCTCGAAGGCATGCCGGAAATCCGGATTTATCCCGACCGGGACAAGGCCTTCGAGCGGGGAGTCAGCGTTTCGGTCATCGCGCAGACCATCAATTCGATGATCGGCGGAAACCGGGTCTCAAAATACACCAAAGGCGGAAAGCGCTACGACGTGCGCGTCCAGACCATTCCCCAAAGCCGTGTCCGTTCGGACGACATCCTGAACCTTTCGGTTTGGAATAACCGGGGCGAGCTGGTCCGCATCGCCGACGTCGTGCGCATCGAAGAAAAACCGAGCCTTCTCACCATCACGCGCCGTGGACGCGAGCGGGCCATCGGAATCTTTGCCAATGTGGGCGAGGGAAAATCGCAGGCGGACGCCATTGCCCGGGCACGGGAAATCGGAAAAAAAATCCTGCCCCCGGGTTACCGGATCGTGTTCAGCGGGACCAGCGAAACGTTCCGGGAATCGTTTCAAAGTCTCAGTTTCGCGATTTGGCTCGGAATCATTATCGCGTACATGGTGCTGGCATCTCAGTTTAATCACGTGATTCACCCCTTCACCGTCCTGCTCGCCCTTCCGTTCAGTTTTACGGGGGCGTTCCTCGCGCTCTGGCTGAGAAACCAGTCTTTGAACATTTTCAGTCTGATCGGATTGATTCTGCTGGCCGGGATTGTGAAGAAAAATTCCATTCTTCTCGTGGAGTTCACAAATCAAATCCGCGAAAAACGCGGGCTGAATCCCCGGGACGCATTGATCGTCGCCTGCCCGATCCGTCTCCGCCCCATCGTCATGACCTCCGTCGCGACCATTACGGCCGCCATTCCCCCGGCCCTGGCTTTGGGGCCGGGAGCCGAAACGCGCATTCCGATGGCCATCGCCGTCATCGGCGGCGTGTTGGTCTCGACCCTGCTGACGCTTTTCGTCGTCCCGTCGGCTTATTTGGTGTTTTCTTCCATGGAAAAAAAGTCGTGGTGGGGCCGTTTTTTCGGAAAATGGAATATCTTCGCGGAAAATCTGGGCAAGCGATTGAAGGGGGCCCGAAAAAACCCGGACCCGCCGGAGGCGAAAAAGGGCTCTTTTGAAAAATTAACGGAAGAATCGGACGGGCACGGGCCGGGAAAAGCGCCGGGGATTCAAACGGAAGATTTTTCCCGGAATTTATTCAAAAAATAAAGCCCTGCGTAGACTTTAGGATCTACCAAATACCCTTCGGATTTCTTCTCTTCCAGCCACGTCTCAACCGCCCGGGCGTCCACTTCATGGACGGTAATGGATTCTGTCCCGTCCCCACCGCCCGAAGCCATTTTCCGTATCCCTTTTGCGTGAAAAACCATCATGATATCCGCGCTGATCGCCGGATTCGCGGGGCCGCTCGCGACAAAGCGCATTTCGCGGGCCTCATAGCCCGTTTCCTCGAGAAATTCCCGTCTTGCAGCCTCTTCCGGAGACTCTTCGGAAAAATCATCGCGATCATTGGCCAGGCCGGCCGGAAATTCGATGACTTTCTTCCCGACCGGGATGCGCACTTGGTCGATCAGAATAATTTTCCCCCGATCCGTCTCGGCCAGGACAACGACGATCCCTCCACACCGGACTCTTTCGACATATTCCCAGCCGTTTTCACAGATCAGGCGTTTGTATTTCCCTTCACAGAGAATCGTTCGCCGGCGCTTCATTCTGGGTCAGGTCTTTTCCTCTCTCCGCCTCGGGGTCGGAGGCGGTTTCGGCGGACAAATCCGTAACAATCTGCGTCGCCGGTTCTCTCGTCTTGAGATCCCGCCTCGTCTTCGCCAGCTCAGACCGGAGCTCACGCAACTCAGACCGGATGCGGGAAATCTCGGAGCGGAGGTCGCTGATCTGATAACTCAATTCCGATTTGACATCGCTCAACTTAGAAGAGACCTTGTCTTTGACGTCGTTGATATCCGACCAGGTGGCCTCTCTCGCAAAACCGGACGGCACCCCTAAAAACAGGACCAACAGTGCCGTTCCCATCCATTTTTTATTCATGTTTTCCTCCTCAAAATTATTTCCCCGTTCGCTTGGCCCCCGGCTTCAATCCTGCCGTTCGCCCCGGTTACAGCGCCGATTGGTCAATCATGTAGACCAGCGAAAGATCGTGCCGCCCGATAACTCCGGCAATCTCCTTCCCGTCTTCCGCCAAAACCGGAATCGTATGAACATTCTTCTCCATCATCAAGTCCATGACTTCATTCAAGGGCGTGTCTTTCCTCACGGTAAGCACGTTTCGCGGCATGACATCGCTGACCCGGGTTTTCAGTCTTTTCTGGTGAATCTCGTCCATTGCGTTCCGGTCGGTCTCCTTTATACGGGCCCGCAGTTTTTGAATGAATTTGAAAAGATCGGTCACCGTGATCACCCCGACCAGCGCCCCGTCCTTGTTCACGACGGGCGCGCCCCCGATCCGCCGGGTCCGAAGCACGCCGGCCACTTCAAAAAGATACATTTCTTCCGAAATCATCACGGCATGCGGCGTCAATACATCCTGTGCGGTCAGGGACGGCATGAGATTTCTCCTTTCCTTGTGAAACGGCGTTAACGATTACCGGAGAAGCTGCCGGAAAACATAGGGCAGGATTCCTCCGTTTTCAAAATAGACAAGCTCTTCGGCCGTATCGATTCTTGCGAATACGTTAAATGAGATTTTCCGATCCCCGTTTCGGGCCCGGACGGCGAGATGTTTCCGGGGGCTCATTCCCTTCTCGATTCCGTCGATATCATAAACCTCTTCTCCCGAAAGCCCAAGACTCGCGGCGGAACTCCCGGCCTCGAATTGAAGAGGTAAAATTCCCATCCCGACCAAATTCGAGCGATGGATCCGCTCGAAACTTTCCGCGATCACCGCCCGTATCCCCAAAAGGCGGGGCCCCTTGGCGGCCCAGTCCCGCGAAGAGCCGGTCCCGTATTCTTTCCCGGCCAGGACAATCAAAGGAACCTTTTCCTCCCGGTACTTCACCGCGGCTTCATATACCGGCATCTGCGCCCCGTCCGGAAAATGCTTTGTCAGCCCGCCTTCCGCGTTTGGAACGAGTTTGTTCTTCAGGCGGATATTCGCAAAAGTTCCCCGCATCATGACTTCATGATTCCCCCGGCGCGAGCCGTAAGAATTAAAATGCCCTGGCGCGATCCCCTCGGAAATCAGATAGACGCCCGCCGGAGAAGCCGCCGGAATCGACCCTGCCGGGGAAATATGATCGGTTGTGACGGAATCGCCGAGAAAAAGAAGCGCGCGCGCCCCGGAAATATCGCGGGGCTTTTCGGAGAACGCTTCCTCCAAAAACGGCGGACGCCGCACGTAAGTCGACCGGGGATTCCATTCAAACGTCGTTCCCCGCAAAAACGAAACCGCTTTCCAGCGCTCGTCCCCGTCAAAAACAGACCCGTATTCCTTTGCGTACAAAGAGGCGTCTACCGCCCGCAGGGCTTCGCGCACTTCGGTCTCGTCGGGCCAAATTTCCCGAAGGAAGACGGGCCGCCCGGACGAATCCCGCCCCAACGGCTCCGTTAAAAAGTCCGCATTGACCGTCCCCGCAATCGCGAAAGCGATCACCAGCGCCGGCGAGGCGAGATAATTGGCTTTGATCGAAGAATGAATGCGCCCTTCGAAGTTGCGGTTACCCGAAAGGACCGCCGCGACGATCAATTCTTTTCGCCGGATCGCCTCTTCCGCCTGCGGAACCAACGGCCCGGAATTCCCGATGCAAGTCGTGCACCCGAATCCGACGGAATAAAAGTTCAGTTTTTCGAGATACGGGGTCAATCCGGCTTTATCCAGATAATCCATCACGACCCGCGACCCGGGGGCCAGGCTGGTCTTCACCCAGGGCGGAACGGAAAGCCCCCGTTCCGCGGCCTTTTTGGCGAGGATTCCCGCCTCCAGCATCACATAGGGATTCGACGTGTTCGTGCAGCTGGTAATGGCCGCAAGCACCACGGCCCCGTGATTCAAATCCGCCCCCGTCGCCTGCGCGGCCTGAAGCGGGCCGTTTTTTTTCATCTTTTCCAGCGTTTTGGCAAAATTGTTTTTCACGTCGCCGAGCAGGACCCGGTCCTGGGGGCGTTTCGGACCGGCCAGGCTGGGTTGAATCGAAGCAAGATCCAATTCGACCACATCGGAAAAAACCGGGTCCGGCGCCCCGGCCTTCCGGAAAAGGCCCTGTTCCTGAACATAGGCCCTTGCCAAATCAACGTGCTCGGAGCCTCGGCCGGTCAATTTCAAATAATTCAACGTTTCGTCGTCTACCGGGAAAAAACCGAGCGTTGCGCCGTATTCGGGAGCCATATTGGCAACCGTCGTCCGGTCCGGAAGCGTCAAGGCATCGAGTCCTTCTCCGAAAAATTCCACGAATTTCCCGACCACGTTCTTCTTCCGAAGGATTTCCGTCAAGGTCAGCACCAAATCCGTCGCGTTCGCGCCGCGGGGCAGTTTTCCTTTGAGCCGGACGCCGATCACCTGCGGAATCAGCATGGAAATCGGCTGCCCCAGCATCGCGGCTTCGGCTTCAATCCCGCCGACTCCCCAGCCGACCACCCCCAATCCGTTGATCGTCGTGGTATGCGAATCCGTCCCCACCAGCGTATCCGGAAACGCGAAAGAGATGCCGTCGATGTCCCGCGCGCAAATGACCGACGCCAAATACTCGAGATTGACCTGGTGCACAATTCCCGTTCCAGGCGGCACGACCCGGAAATTCCGGAACGCCGCCTGGGCCCAGCGCAGAAATTGGTACCGTTCTTGGTTTCGCCCGAATTCGAGCGCGGTATTTTCTTCAAGCGCCCGGGCGTTCCCGAAAAAATCCACCTGCACGGAATGATCGATCACCAAATCGACCGGGAACAGGGGATTGATCCGCTCCGGATCTCCTCCGGCTTTCCTGACCGCGTCGCGCATGGCCGCAAGATCCGCAACCGCAGGCACTCCCGTAAAATCCTGGAGAAGCACCCGGGCCGGCATGAAGGCGATTTCCCGGTCGGGTTCCCGGCAAGGATCCCAAGCCAGCAGGGCCCGAATGTCGTCCCGCGTGACGGATTTCCCGTCTTCCGAGCGCAGAAGGTTCTCCAGCAGAACCCGCAAAGAAAACGGAAGACGCCCCGGGTCTCCGGCTCCGGAAGTCTTAAGCGTTTGAAGCCTGAAAATCCGGTATTCTTTTTTTCCGACTTTGAGAGTGCCGCCGGTATGAAAACTATCTAATGACCGCATGAGGTGCCGTTCTTTCCGGGGTTATTTTTACTCGGAGAATTTCGAAAACTCCTCGGCATATTTTTGAATCCATTCGTGCGCGGCGTCCTCGCGGGAAACCTCCCGGCCGAGCCGCCTGGAAGTTTCTTTGCGAAATTCCTCGATTTTCAGAATCTCGGCCGCAAGTTTCGCGCGAAACGACATATCGTCTTCGTGAAAAAGGATCCCGACCTTAAAAAGGCCGCTTTTGGAATCCTGCCGGCAATAGGCCACGCTGCCGATCATGTTGAATTTGATGGCCCGCAAAGGAATCGTCACGTCCAACAGCGTCCCTTCGGGGAACTCCCGCGACAGGGAAAAGGAAAGCCCGCCCGCGGAAATGTCCTCCGTTTTCGCGAGGAAACTCGGGCCCCGGTGCGGAGGAATCCGGAAACGGATGGGAACCTGGATGGGATGTCTCAAAAAATTTCTTCGTTCCGTATTGGGCTGCGTCATAGTCCGCTCCTTATGGTTTATTATATCCAAGAATGCCGGAGTATCGAGAAAGAATTTAGAGCCTCACGGGCGCGCGAGCAATACCGCCCCCATTTGTCCCCCGAATCCCATCGAAAACGACAGGGCCGTCCGCACCGTTCCGGATCTCCCCCGGTTGGCCGTATAATCCAAATCGCAGGCCGGATCCGGTTTTTCGATATGAATCGTCGGCGGGATAAACTGTTTGTTGAGGGAAAAAAGGCAGGCAATCAACTCAACGGCGCCGGAAGCTCCCAGCATATGGCCGGTCATGGACTTCGTCGAGCTCAGGGAGATCCGATACGCGTCCCGGCCAAACGCTTTTTTGATTTGCGCGGTTTCGTAGAAATCCCCCTCCCGTGTGGAGGTCCCGTGCGTATTCAAATAGTCGATGTCCGACGGCGCAAGCCCGCTTTTCTTCAGTGTTGCGAGAAGAAGGCCGGCCAGGGCGCCCCCGCTGGAATCAAACGAAACCATGCGATAAGTTTCCGCCCCCAAAGCCCATCCCATGATTTCCCCGTAAACCGGGACCTTCCGGGCCAGGGCTTTTCCCCGCTCTTCCAGAACCACAAAACCGGCGCCTTCCCCCACCAGAAATCCGTCCCGATCCAAATCATAAGGCCGCATCCCTTCCGAAGCATAAACTCCGAGCCTGCGGTAACCGGCCAGCATCAGCGGCGTCACGGACGCGTCGCTGGCCCCCGCCAGAACCGTATCGGCTTCGTCCCGCTCAATGAGCCGCGCGCCCTCGATAACGGAAATCGTACCCGTCGCGCAGGCCGCAACGGTACATGTGACCGGGCCGCGAATCCCGAATTCTCGGGCAAGATCCGTACTGAGCCGGTGCGGGAAAAATTCCCCGAAACGCCCGCCGGAAAACGCCGTCATTCCTCCTTTGCTTGAACTGGCGACCATCCCAAACCGTTCGGGGTCCGGTTCCGCTGGAAAAATCTTCCCGTCGGACAAAGCTTCCCGGGCGGCGATTTTCCCGAATTGAAGAAAAGGGTCTTCGCCCGGAGCAAGCGAAACGTCTTTGACTTCACAGGCCCGTTTGACCGGGAATCCTTCCGTATTGAAGCGGGTCACGTTTCCGGCCCCGTCTCTCCCGGTCCGAAGTCCGTCAAAAAACGCGGGTCTTCCGCTCCCGATGGGGCTGACGATGCCGATTCCCGTGACAACGACCCGCCGGCGCATGATCAAAAAATTTTCGTGCGGCGGGAATCAAAATAAAAGATCTGGCCGCTCACTTTTTTTACCGAATCGGAAAGAAGATAGATCACGAAATCCGAAACTTCCCCGGGATCCTGGAAACATCCCAAAACGCTCTCCGCCCTCTGCCGCGCATAAACCTCGTCCGGCAAGTCTGCCGTCATGGGTGACATCATGAATCCCGGCGCAACGGCATTCGCGCAAATCCCTTTCCGCCCGACCTCCTGAGCCAGCGTTTTGATCAAGGCGGACAAGCCCGCTTTGGCGGCCGCGTAATTCGCCTCTCCGAATCCTCCCTGCGTCCCGACCCGGCTGGTGATTCCGACGATTTTCCCGGCGGGCGATTTGTAAAGAAGCGGCAGGAATTTTTTGACCAAAAGGAATCCCGAGGTCAGATCCGTCTCCAGGACTTCGTCAAATTCCGGCTCGGAAAGATTGATCAGGGTGCGGTCCCGCACGGCGGCCGCGTTGAGCACGAGTCCGTCGAGCGACGCAATCTCTTTCCGGAGTTCGTCCCTCAGCAAATCCAAAGCGCTCCGGTCTCTTAAATCCAGCCGAAACCCCCGGGCCCCTTTCCGGATCAGCTCCTTCGCCAGATCCTGATTCTGATGAAAAGTAAAATAAACCCCGGCGCCTTCTGTTACGGCTTTTTCGACGATGGCGCGCCCCAGCGTGCCGGTCCCGCCGGTGACCAGAATTGTTTTCCCCCTCAGATGGATGTCCATATTCGGAATGAATTTTCCTGTTTTTGCTGTTCGCCGCCGGAAAGATTTTTCGAAACCGGACTTCCGTTTATGCTTTATTGGTCAACACAATAGCCCGTCCGGGTCAGCATTTCGAAATCCGCGCGGACGGCGTTCCCCTGCGTCGTCAGATATCCGCCGATCACGAGCCCGTTTGCTCCCCCCCGAAGCGCCAGCTCCTGGTACTGCCCGAGATTCCCTTCCCGCCCGCCGGCCAGCTTGATATTCGCCCGGGGATGCACAAACCGGAACACGGAAACGGTCCTGACCGCTTCAAGCGGATCAACCGGAGCCGCTCCTTCCAACGGCGTTCCCGGACGCGCATTCAGGAAATTGAGCGGCACGCATTCCGGGCAAAATTCCTTAAGCTCGAAGGCAAGCTTCAGGCGGTCCTCCCGGGATTCTCCCATTCCGAAAATCCCCCCGGAGCAAATTTCAAGACCGCCTTCCCGGAGCGCGCGCAAAGTCCGGCGCCGGGTTTCGTAATCGTGTGTCGTCACAATCCTGGAGTAAAATTCGCGGGAGGTCTGAAGATTATGATTCACCTGCCTCACGCCCGCCTCCCGCATCCGAACCGCCTGTTCGCGGGTCAAAACGCCGACGGAGCAGTCGATCCGGAGACGGGTCTCCCGGTTGAGGCGCTCAAAAATGCCGATCAATTTCTCAAAGTCTTCTTCCGAGGGCCCCAGTCCGCTCGTGACCACGCAAAAACTGTTCGCGCCCTTCTCCTCGGCGGCCTTCGCCGCAACAACGACGCTGTCCGCGTCCAAAAGGCCAAACCGTTCGATGCCGGTGTTGAAATGCACGGACTGGCTGCAAAACGCGCAGTCTTCCCCGCACAGATAACTTTTCGCGTTAATCAGCGAACAGAGGAGAGGCTTGTTGGAATGGAAAAAAAGCGTGATTTCGTGCGCGGCGGCCGCCAAATAGCGGACGGCGGCTTCGTCTTCCGCCCCGATCAGTTCCCGGGCTTCGTCAAGAGTCACTTCCCCGCCTTGAAGCACTTTCTCTTTCAGCAAATCGATTCTGTTTTTGATATTCATCGCGCTTTCCGTCCTCCCGGAATCCCGGTATTGTACTAATTTGACCCTTTGTTGTCCTCTGGTATCTCCGCCTTCCCTTCAGAAAAAAACACCGAAACGGAGTTCCAGCTCGATGTCGTATTGTTTGAAGTCTTTCACCAGCCCCTGATTATAATTGAAAGAAAGCACGTACTTTTTTTTGAAAGTCCTTCCGACTTCCGCATGAAAAGGAACGAACCAGCTTGCATCGTCTTTCCAGTTGACGATAATTTCGGGGTTCATTCCGACAAAATAATTCCGCGGAAGATTATAAAAAAAATTGGGTTGAATGGAAAGCCGATGGACGTGCGCGCGACGGCGGTTTCCGGCAAAATCGAACCGGTCCCGCAGTTCCAATTCAATAAAACTTCCCTTCGGAAAACTTCGGGGGAAATAAGCCATTCCGACGAGCGGCGCCAGTTCATATTTCCCGTCCCCGAATTGGCGCTCGGTCGCCGTCGGAAAATAAACGCGCGTCCCGGCCCCGCACACAAACCCCTCCTCCCGGTGCGGAGGGATAAACGCAAGCTGGGTAAAAAAATCCCCGAGTCCGGCCCGGTAATCTCCGTCCCGGTTGTGTCGGGCGATCGCATCTCCCAACTTCAACGGCATCTGCGACCGCAGATAGATCGTCCATTGATTATTCAAGATTATCTTTTCGTCATAGCGAAGAATCATTGTGTAAAGATTGGACGGTTTGGGTAAGGTATCGTTCCGGTCGTAACGGAAACGGACATCGAAGCGATCCGCCGGTTTGAATTCGCTTTGTCCGAAATCAATGTATTCCATGGGCAGGAATTTTTTGAGAGAAAGTCTTTCGGATTCGGCCCGTGCGCTGCCGGACCATGAAAAAATAATGCCGATCAATACCGGCACAAGATATTTTCCCCGCAAAAACACGGAGAGCCCCTCCCCCGTCAGAAGCCCGGCCGGAATATTCATTCTCCTTCCCCGGATTCCTCCGGTGCGAACGAATGCCGAGGGCAGCCTTCGCGATGCAGGAAAGGCCTGTCTTTCGAAATAATCGTTTCAAGATTCGCCGAAACCTTTTTCCGGGCTTCCTGAATCCTTCCCGCATCGATCGGAAAAGAGACGCATCGGCCCGCCGAGGCAAAATAGAGAATCCCTTCGGCCGGCATAACGCCGGAAATGTCATGAAGCGCAAGCGCATAAAGGATGATTTGGGGCTCATGATGCCTCATCCGCGCCTCCAGATCTTTCCCGTCGCGAATGCGGTCCGTTTTGTAATCGATCAAAATCCATCGCCCTTCGGGGGTTTTGGCAAGTAAATCGATTTTCCCGGACAGTTTTCCCCGCGGGAGTTTGTAAATAAACGGCAGTTCCCTGAAAACTTCGAATTCCCGCATGCGCCGCCCGGGCTCGCCCGAAAAAAACCCCCGCAGGCCTTTCTCCAATCTTTCAAAATCTTTCCCGCTTAACGCCTCCCGGTGTTCGGCAAGATGCCGCGCGAGTTCTTCCGCATAGGGTTTTGAAAAATCAAAGTTTTCCATGACCCGGTGAAATAAATCCCCGAAATCGCGGCCCGCGAGAACGGGCTCTTCGTCCCCCGGAAAAAGTTCCCGCGCGTCGTCTCCTTCCGGGATGTCCTCCGGCATTCGCATTTCGTAACGGTCGAAATAACAGCCGGGGCATTCGTCGAAGGCCAGCATGGCCGTAACCGGCAAGTCCAGGGTTTCATAATAATCCTTCCGGAAAGAGGTTCCGGCTCGCGCGATCTCCCGGGTCATGGCTTCGACCTCCGGTCCGGGCTTTTCCTGTTCCTTTTGCGGAATCGCCGTCAGGGTGTCATAAGCCCGCTTGAAAGGTTCTCTCTCGATCCGGGACCGAAGGGTTCGTTTCTCGGTCGAAACCCCTTCCGGCGAGAGAATGTTGATGGGCACCCCGCAGAATTTCAGCTGCCGTTCATTCCGGAATTCTTCATAACGGAAAGCCTTTCGCAGCCATTGCATCCAATCCGGCAAATCGTGATAACTTTTCCCTTCTTTGATCGTTCCCATTTCGCTGGTCCCGGAAAGGATCAGGTGCTCCTCCGCTCTCGTCACGGCGACATAGAAAAGCCTTTTCTGCTCCTCGCGGTCCCGTTGCTTCTCCCATTCCCGGTTCCGTTGAAATAAAAATCCGTCCTGCCACTTTCCGGTAAGGTCGTTTCTGAATTTGAACCCGATCCCGAATTTTTCGGAAAAATTGAACCGGCCCTGCTCAAACCCTCCCCGTTCCCGCCCCAAATCCGCCAAAATAACCACCGGAAATTCAAGCCCCTTCGCCTTGTGAATGGTGAGAAGCTTGACGGAATCGCCCCGCTCCAGCTCGACCTGCGCCTCGGATTCTCTCGGATCCTGCAGCCGCAACTCCGTCACATAGGCAACAAAATCCCGAAGCGAAAAAGCCCGGTTGGCTTCGAATTGCCTCGCGATCTCAACCAATTTGCGGATGTTCACGATTTTCTGCTTGCCCATCCATGTCCCTAACAGTTTTGAATCATACGCGGTTTTTGAAATCAGACGCTCGAGGATTTCGGAAAGGGCAAGCCGGTCCCGTTCGCGGTAAAGCTCCGAATAAAAAGCGAGAAACCGGCGAAAGTTCAGGCGATCCTCCTCCGAAAGCCTTTCCGCCAAATCCTCGCGAAGAAAACATTCGGAAAGCGGAGGGGTTTTGCGCGGGCCGGTTTCTTCTTCGTCATCAAGGTCCTCGTCTTCCCTTCCGGCCCCGCCGGCTTTGACCCGCGAAAGCCAAAACAATCCGTCTTCGCTGATTCCGACCAGCGGAGACCGCAAAACGGCCGCCAGTTCGACATCTTTTCGGGGGTCATCGAGTATCGAAAGGAAATCGACCAGATCGGCAATTTCCTGTTTTTCGTAAAAACCCCTTCCCCGGACCACAAAATACGGGATCTCCCGCTCGCGAAGTTCGTTTTCATAAAGATTCGAATGAGTCATGGCCTGAAACAAAATTGCAATATCGCCGTATCTCACGTTTCGCACCGTCCCATCGCGCCGAGTGATCCGAATTTCTCCCGTTTCGACCATTTCCCGGATCCGGGCGGCGAGGATCCGAGCTTCGCGAACCCGCGCCTGCGCCTTGGTTTCGTCTTTGTCCTCCCCCTTCTGCTCCACGCAGAGAAACTCCACGGAAGGAGCTTTCTTTTCCCCGAAAGAACGTTTCGCCGACAAAGGTTCAAACTCGAATCCGTCTTCGCGCCAGAGTTCCTCAAAGAGGCGGTTTGCAAATTCGAGAATGAGGTCCCGGGAACGGTAATTTTCCGCAAGGCCGATATGCAGCGCGCCGGGATCGTTTTTCATGATTTCCTCCCGCTCGCGGAAAGACTCCAGATCGGCGTTCCGGAAACGGTAAATGGACTGCTTGCCGTCCCCGATCACGAACAATCCTCCCGGCCTCGCGAGGGCATCAATCCATTTTGCCTGAAGCCGGCTCGTGTCCTGAAATTCATCCACGAGAATATGCGAAAATTTCCGCCGGTACCGGTCCCGCACGGCGACGCTCCGCTCGTCCCCGCGGGAAAAAAGGAGGCTGGCCTTGGCGAGAAGGTCGTCAAAATCCAAAAAAGCATTCTGGAGCTTTTTCGCCTCGTATCCGGCCGAAAATTTTTCGTACAGCTCTAAAAAAGCCTTCCGGACCCGCGCCCCGGTCCTTTCCGCTTTAACGAGGAGGATTTCTTCCAGCCAATCCCGGATTTCCCCCACGGATTCTTTCAACGCCCCGTTTTTCTTGAATCGCTTCGCGATATCGTCCAATACCGCGATCGATTCCCAGGAAGCGCCGGCCTTGATTTCCGGACTCAAACCCGAAAGTTCGCGGGCCGCATCGAGGTTTTCCCGATATGTTTTGGATTCTCTCTGCCCTTTCGCATCAAGAAATTTTCGAAGCATTCTTTCCGCTTCGCCCCAGAGGAGCTCTTCCCCGGGAATTCCGCGGGTCATCCACGTTTCGGCGGTTCCGTCAAACGAACGGATTTTTGAGTGAATTTTTTTCAGTCCCGCCCGGACCGGGTCCTCCTCGTACCGCCGGAGAAGCTCGAAGCCTTCGGGATCTCCCCCGGTTTCCTCCAGAAGGGATTCCAAGACTTCGTCCATCAAAAGATTCGCCTGTCCTTCTTCGATGACCGTGAAATAGGGATCGACGCGGGCCTCCGCGGGATTTTCCTTGAGCAGTCTCGCCGCGAAGCTGTGGATGGTGCCGATGTAAGCCCCCTCCAGCTGCCGTCTTTCTTCCGTCATGCCCCGCCCGAGAAACGCCCGAACCAGTCTTTCCTTCATCTGGTTGGCCGCTTTTTCCGTATACGTAATGGCGACGATCGCATCCGGAGAGATTCGTTTCTCCGTTACCAGATACAAAAACCTCCCGACCAGAACGCTCGTCTTTCCGGAGCCCGCTCCGGAGGAAACGCAGACGTTTTTTCCCCATGCTTCGACGGCCGCTTTTTGTTTGGGCGAATATTCTATCGCGCCTGTTTTTCGGGCTTCTGCCATACCGTTTCCCTGTCCTGATAAATCAGCCGCCATATTTCAAAGCGGCAGAGGTGATTAAATTCGCACAACCGGCATTCCTTGGAATGAACCCGGATATTTCCGGATTGAATCCCCCGGACATATTTCGCGATCCATTTTTTCGCCTCCGAAAGAAGCGCTTCGAATCGCTCCGGATCCAAAACCGCCCCGGTCTGCGGGCAGTCTTCCTCCGTGAGCCGCATGAGCCGGGCCTGATAAATCCCTCCCCGCTTTTCCGGAACGGTAATCGGATAAAGTTCGCCGGCGGCCGGTTCATAGCCGAGAAGATCGCGAACCGCGAGAAGATAAATGATCAATTGAAGCTCGATTCCTTTTTCGAGGTGTTCGGTCAGCAAGTCCAATTTGCTTTTACCGAGTTTATAATCGACCACGCACGCGATATTCGACCGGGGATCATGGTCGACCCGGTCAATTTTCCCCTCGATCGGAATGGGCTGGCCGTCCTCGCCCGGAAGGACCAGATAGTCCAGAGAAGGCGCCCCCCGCCGCTTCAGGCCGAAAGCGAGTTCAACGTAACGCGGTTTGCACTTCCGGCCGATAAGCCTTTGTCTTTCCCTCTCGAGAAATCCCCGGATATTCTCCAGAAGGCTCTGCCGCGAAATTTCAACCCGGTATTTCTTCTCTCCCCGGAACGGGTTTGTCCGAAAAATATCTTCCACGATTTCGGCGGCCCTTTTCAGCGCCCGTTCCGGATCCCGGATCAAAAGCCAGTTTTGCGAATCCCCTCCCGCTATCATTTCTCCGAAAAAACGCTCGAGCGCCGCGTGGAGAATCGTCCCCAATCGCAAAACGTTGATGGGTTTTCTCTGCGGCTCCAGCTTCAAGACATTGGCGGCAAAAAATTTAAACGGGCAGGTCGCGTACTCCTGAAGCCGCGAAGCGCTGAACGGGCCCCGCTGAGTTTCCCGAAACCATTTGAGAATTTCCGGGTCCCGGATTTCCGCCGGCCTCCCGCTCCGCCGGATCTGCTCTAAAACGGCCCGAAATTCCGGGTCATCGAAACAGGCGTTCCAGAGACGGGCCGTCACTTCGTCCCGCTCCGAGTCCGCCTCCGCCGAAAAAAGCTCCCGGATCAGAATTTTAAAAAAGTCTTCCCTCCGGCAGGCGCTTTCCGGGCCCGGGACAATATCCCCGAGGCTCTCGGTCCGGACCGGAATGGTATCGCCTCCCAGACATTTTTTAACCTCTTCGACGTAAAAGGAGGGGAGCAGCTCGTGCCCTTCCAGATCGAAAATCGGATAGGTCAAATACAGTTTCTCTCGCGCGCGGGTCACGGCGATATAGAAAAAATATCTTTCGCCCGCGATGCGGGAAAACCGTTCCTCGAAATACTCCTCTTTTTGATTCAGCAGGCGGCGTTCCTCGTCCTTGAGGACCGGGTCGTCGTAAATCTGTTTCGGAAAATTTTTCTCGAGAAGCCCCGCGACAAAAACCGCTTCGTATTCCTTTTGAACCGCAAAGGCCGCGTCATAAACCTGAACGCGGTTTTTCCCGCGTTCTTTCACGGAAAAAAGCGTTAAATCGACGGCCTGCGCCAATTCCTCGCAATAACGGGAAAACCCCGTCCGGTTCTGCCCGTCCCGGCTTCCGTGAAGCGTCAATTCGTCCGTTACGGAGCAAAACGCCCGATAAGCCTGATAATCCTCACGGGCGGCCGCCTCCCGGGCGGAAACCCGTTCCAACAGGCGGTACTCCCGGACAAACTCAAATAAAAGTTTCCGGACGGCCGCCGGCGAACTCTCCGAAAAAAACCGGTCCTGCCACGCCAGCAACGTCTCCGCCTCTCCGCGAAAAGGTTCCGGAAGGTCCCGGAACAGCGTTTCCCAATTTTTCCTGCCGGCGTGAATTCCGTTCCCCGCCGCCGCTTCGCCGAGCGCCTCGGAAAGCCCGGGTGAAAATCCGAAATAGGAGGACTGAATCACGGCCTCAAGGTCCTCCCGCCTCCAATCATTTTGCAGGAGCCGGATCCAGGCCATGACGGCCCGGACCAGGGAATTTTGTTTCAGTTTTTTGCGTTCATGAACGGCAACCGGGATGTCAAAACGCGCAAAAACCGTCCGGATCAGGCTTTCATAAGCACCGATCGTTCTCAGGATCACGCAAAAATCGCTGAAATGGTACTTTTCGGTCCGGTAAAGTTTCCGGATCTCGCGGGCAATCATTTCGATTTCATTCGTCGCGTTCGCGGCCTCGAAAATTTGCACGTCCCGCTGAGGTTTTCCGAAGGAGAGCGCCCCCGCTTTAAAAAGATTCTCTTCCAGAAATCCGAGCGCGGGGGCCCGGACCCGCCGGTTCGTTTTAAAACCGGCCCGGAGTTCGGTGAATCCCATGGCCAGCAACGCTTGTCTTGTCTTCCGGGGATAATCAAAAACCGACTGCCGTGCGGGATCGGAATCCATCGTGACGGTAACGATGATCCTTTCGGAAAAACCCGTGAGCTTCCGGATAAATTCGAGCTGGGCTTTCGAAAAGTGATAAAACCCGTCTAAAATAACCAGGTCCAGCGGTTTTCCCGGCCCCGGGAAGAACGGGCTCCGGACAAAAGTCCGGATAAAATCGGACGGATCGCAAAGGTTCAAACCGCGAAGTTTTTTCTCGTATTCGGCAAGAATCCGTCCCAGGTCGGCAAGTTTTTTCCGGAAAACGGGATCGTCTCCCCCCAGCGGGACGACCCGCTCTTCAAATTCCCCGCCGTCTAAGAACGCACTTTTGGCTTCCGCAATAAAATTCCCGAGTATTTCCGGTATTCCGCCGCTCCGGTCCGTGCCGGAAAAATAAGACAATGCCGGATCCTGAAGGATGTCCCGAATCAGTTTTTTGGTCAAAAGGTCTCCGGGGGTCCTGAACACGGAAGCCTTGACCGTCCGGTGGATGAATTCGTTAATGGTGACAATCGCGGGCGCCAAAATTCCTGCGGAAACCTTCGTTTCGCCCGGAACGCGCCTTAAAAGAAGATCGGCAATGCGATCGGCATGCTCCTTGTTGGGAAGGATAAAATAGGCCTTCGGAATCAGGCCGGCGGTTTTATGAAAAATAGCCTTCCGGAATTCGGCGATGCAATAGTCGGTCTTGCCGAAACCGGCGGGCCGTGCGATCAACTCAAGAATGGAAGACTTAGAAGCCCGCTTCATTTTCCGACGAAATAGTATTGATTACCGGGCTGATTTTCATTAAAGGAAAGGAAACGGAACGACCGGTTTCATCGTAACCGGCCGGTATTCTTCCGCGGCCGACAACGGCCGGTTCCTTTATCCGGACCTCCCGCGGGATTACGCTTGCGCAAAAACTTCCCGCGCGACAATTCCGACCACGCCCAAAGCGACGGAGCTTTCTCCGAAAGCGGACGGAATAATTTTAACCTGATTGGCGATTTCCTCAACCGCCCACTCTTTCACGGTGGTTTTCACGGCCTCAAGAAGAATCGCGCCGCAGTCTTCGATTCCCCCTCCGATCACGACGATTTCGGGATTAAGGAGATTCACCAGAAACGCGATTTTCAGGCCTAAATTCTTTCCGCCTTCTTCGATGATTTTCATGGAGAAGTCATCCCGGTCTTTGGCGGCCTTGATCAAATCCTTAATCGTCAGTTTGGAAAAATCCCCGCCGACGAGATCCGTCAGGACGGATTTCTCGCCTTTCTTGAGCAAATCACGGGCCCGGGCGGTCATTCCCAAATCGTTCTCCCAACGGCCCATGAACAGGGCTCCCGCCTGAGGCACGTTGCCGACCATCTTGGGGTTGTAAATCCCCAATTCACCGGCCGCGCCGGTCGCCCCCCGGTAGATTTCCCCGTCGATCAAAACACCGCAGCCGACACCCGAAAACATGTAAAGCATGTGCCGGACGTCCCGGTCGAGACCGAGCCATTTTTCGCCCAACACCGCCGCATTGGCGTCGTTTTCCACGAAAGTCGGTATCCCGAAGCGTTTTTCAAACGTGTCTTTGATCGAAACGCACACGGAAACGTCCCGGCTTCCCAGAGACCCCGGCCAACGGATGGTTCGGCCCCGCTCGTCAATGATTCCCGGAATGCCGACCCCAACCCCCACGATTTTGTCTTTTTCAACCCCCGAATTCGCCATGATCTCTTCGACCAGGGCCACAAGCTGGTTGATGACTTCTTCATTGTTAACCGGCGGTCTTTCTTTCCGGGACTCGTAAATCACGTTCGTTTCCAGGTCCACCAAAACGCCGACCATACTCAGCATGTTGAGCCCGACCCCGATGATATAGCCGGATTTCGGGTTCAGCTCCACCAGCACCGGTTTCCGGCCGCCGGTCGATTCGTCCAGCTCCCCTTCGATCACAAGCCCTTTTTTGATGTAGTGGTTGACGTAATTCGAGACGGTTACGATATTGAATTCGGTGATTTTAGAAATATCCGTCCGGGAAATCGGTCCGTTTTTGCGTATCACCTCGAGAATCGCGAGATTTTTTCGCTCTTTATCCGTAAGAATTCTGTCCCGCAACATTTGTTTGATCTTAATCGCCATGGCTCACCTCATGATTGTTCTTTGGTTGGGGCAATGCCTTTCCGCTTCCTTCGGCTGAAAGAACGATTCTCCCTTTTAAAAAGCTTCGTTTCGGTCGCTGCCATTCATGTAATTGATACGGCTTTTCTGTCTCAAACGAAGCGTTTTCCGACTTTTTAAAGATTTATAGCACAGATGTGCAATTGTTTCCGGATCGCTATTTTAGGGCTAAAAGTATCTTCTGTAAAGGAAAGGATGATAAATTCTTTAAATGTTTGAAATAACAAGGGGTTATAAAAGGAAAACGCGGGAAAAAGCCGTTTTTCCGTTAGAAAAACGGCCCTTCCCGCGTTTTCAGAAAACTTTTACAATCCGACGGCTTATTCGCGCGCAAACGCGATTTCATCAACCAAAATCGCGCCCGTTTTCGGATTGGAATTAATGTCGTCAAAAACAATCACAAACTCGTTCATGGCCTTCCAGTCATCGATTCTGCGGAACTTCGACAAAGGAATGGAGACTTTCTGCCATTTGTCGGTAATGCCGCTGAGAATGTAGGCGGAAGGTTTGTTGTTCTTGTCCTTGAGTTCAAGCTTGATCCGTTTCGTAAAACCCTTCTGAGCGTCTCCCTTGATGTAAAACGTCAGTGTGTTGTACGAGCTGGCGTCTAATCCGTTCAGCTTCATCCAAAATCCGTTGTAAGCCGGATTCTTGGAATCCACGTCGTACTCCAAACGGCAAGCATAACCCGTTTTGTCACCCAAAGCGTCGTCCTCGACAAAAGACAACTGACAGCCTTGCGTGTCATCGTTAGGGTCCTTATCCCAGGAGCCGAAATCGCCTCCGAGATTGTTGGGCTTATCGCCCGTGTTAAAATCGGCCACAATGATTTCTTTTCCGCCGGCCGCAGGAGCCGCCGCACAAACCGAAACGCCGGAAAAAGCCATCATTACCGCGAGAAGAACTGCTATCCCTTTCATTTCCATTTCTCCTTTCTTCGCTTAATAAAGTTTTGAATCCTGTTGCTTTGCGCTAAAAAACTTTTCCTCCGACAAAAGGCTTTCGATTTTTTTCATCCCTTCGTTCGAATGGAATTTTTCCCGGATAATGCCTTTTTTCAAATAATTCGTGATCGCGACCAAAATCATCGCCTGATCCAGCGCCAAATAGTGCTCCGCCACATGCGGCTTTCTCAAATCCACCGAATCATAAAACCCGTATTCCCCGTAAATCGGATACAAATTCAAAAGCCGCCGGATATTCGTCAAGACATCTTCGGGGATGATTTCCAAAGCCAAAAAAGACGCGTACGGCGTAATGACGGCCCGGTCCCGGTACCCTTTTGTGCCGATTTCCTTAATCCCGAACTCCCGATAAACGTCCCGATACCCCCCCCGATCCAGCATGCAGGGCGAAACACCCCACACCGGGTAATGTTTTTCGACGCAAGCGTAATCCCGGTGAATTTCGGCCGCGATCCGGTTGTTGAGACCGAGCCCTTCCGGCGCCATTTCATTCTCTTTGACGACCAACGTGGGCATCAAAAACTCAAAGAGCGATCCTCCCCAGCTGGGAACGATTTCCCGGTCGTGATATCGATAATACCCTTCAAAAACATGAATGTCCCGATAAATTTCGTTTTCCCCTTCCGGGACCTGGGTCTGCCAAGTCCATTGTTTCGGCAAAACCCGAAACATCCGGAACCATTGTTCTTCCTCGACGTCCCCTTTTGCGATGGCGACATAACTGACGATCCGGGCCTCGGTGTTCAGCAATCCGTAATGGGATTCCGAAATTTTCCGGGTTTGATCGTCGTAGCCGATATTGAACTTTCCTTCCCCCACATCATAGAGTTCGCCGAAATCCATCTGTCGGAGAATCGAATCGGCCTCCTTCCCCAAATCCCCCGGGAAAAAAGCTTTGACAACCATCAGGGATGCCGCAAACCAGCCGTTGTCCACCGTCGAAACAAACCGATTGGTAGTTTGAAGATTGGTCGTGCTGTAATAGTTGTAAAGAAAACCTTTCCATTTCTCAAGGCCGTCGACCGTTTTCAAAGAGCGTCTGATTCGCTTCTCGGCTTCGTTCCGGCTGATGAAATTCAATTCTACCGCGCAAATAGCCGACAACAAATACAATCCGATATCCGTCGGTGACGCATAATCACCGATCTCCTGCTGCCAGGCCAGTTTAACCCGGTTGACCGGCAGGAAACTGCGCTTGTCTAAAACATCTTCGAAATACTGCCATGTGTCCCTGGCAATTTGTCTTAAAAGTTCTTCGTTCGAAAGTTCAAGAAGTTTCCGGCGGTCTTTTTCCGCCAAGCCGGGAAATCCCTTCAGGTTGTCTTTCAGGGACTCAAAGAAAACATTTTCTCCCCCGAAAAAACTGATTTGATCCAAAAGAAATTCACCGCTTTCGGGTTTCTTCGCCCGAATGATAAAAGCCAGTTCCTTCAGGCTGTCAAAATCCACTCCCCGCCAAGCCGACTGCGGGATAAAAACTTCCTGCCAATTCTTCAGATTCGGCGAAACATAGGCGGCAATATTTCTTTCTTTGAAATGCCCCCGGTAATCCGTAAGCCGCACGATGACTTCGGAATCGGCAACCGCTTCATAGGCAAACCAAAAGGAAAGCGCCTGCGCCTGACTGACGTCCAATCCGTTCAAATCCGTAGCAAGCTTGATCGTTCCGGGGCTCGCCAAGTCATATTGAACTTTCAAGGCATGCCCGTAATGGGCAACCGCTTCATCCTCCGCGATTTTGACCGTCAGAGCGTCCCCTTCCCGCGTTTCCTGCAACCAAAGACCCCCGATTTTATTCCGGATCGGTTCGCGGTCCGAGGAAAAATCATCGACAACCTTAAACCGGCTTAATTCAATCAGGCTGGCTTGATCATATTGCGTCGGAATGAATTCCAAAACACTGTTCGGCTGGGACGAAACGGTACTGCACCCTCCTAATGGCATCGCAATCACAGCAAGCGTAAGAAAGAGCGAAAAGAATTTTCGTAGATATTTTACCCTTTTTACAAGGGTGATTAAAGCTAGATAACACATCCTGGGTCTCTTGTCAACCATCAAAAGGATTGGCCTCTATTTGAAAAAATTTCCGAAACGATAACCCAAAAGGTTTTTTTACAATCAGAAGCAGCGGAAATCCGAAAAAAAACTCTTTTTATCCTAAAACGACTTCGATCTTGTGCGTTTTCCCGTCCCCGTGAGGACGAATCAAAGCGTTTTGAACTTTTTTCCCGTCGACCCAAACGGTTTTGACGCCCTTGCAAACATGGTTTGGATTCCTGACTTCTATTTCGTATGTCGCCCTCCTGAAAATCCTTCTGGCTTTAAAAGAGTCCCAATGCTTCGGAATAACCGGATTCAGCCGAAGGCCTTCATGCTTGGCCTGAATGCCGAGAATCCCTTCCCAAGTCACACGGAAAAGCCATGCGGCGGATCCGGTATACCAGGTCCACCCTCCCCGGCCGAAATAAGGAGAGTCCGGGCCGTCCGCATTCCCCGGGGTAACATAGGGTTCCACATAGTAATGCTCCGGATTCATGCCTTTCAGAATAGGAGAAAGACGGTTATAGGTTTCATAGGCTTTTTCCCCGTTCCCCATCAGGCACAGAGCCCAAATTCCCCATGTCGCCGCATGCGTGTAGACGCCCCCGTTTTCCCGCAAGCACGGAGCGAAACGGGAGATATACCCGAAGTTTTGGTC
>Ga0116177_10000450_pt1 | contig 30472 bp, 23 predicted proteins | sample AD_STIC10_MetaG_FD_89750 | JGI IMG/M metagenome (GOLD analysis project Ga0116177, IMG submission 89750) | Active sludge microbial communities of municipal wastewater-treating anaerobic digesters from USA - AD_STIC10_MetaG | ecosystem: Engineered > Bioreactor > Anaerobic > Digestate | place: USA... | reverse complement strand
CTGTACTTCCTTCCCCCACTCGGAAGGTCCCGTGCGCCACTCTTTCAGGGTCTCAACATCACTCCGGGTAATGTATCCTGAGGTTGCAGCCATTTCCACAAGGACGTTGTAGTTGCTGAGTGTGTCGAGGCTGCACTGCTCTGCTGCGAATGAATCTGCCGCCTTTGCAAAGCCATAGGTAAAAATGGCTATCATGCCGAGCACCTCGCACCCTGCTTCCCGCAGTACCCTGACGGCACCCAGGCTGCTTCCGCCCGTTGAAATAAGATCCTCTATCACAACAACTTTCTGACCAGGTTGGTAGAACCCTTCAATCTGATTGCCGAGCCCATGATCTTTGGCTCCGGATCTTACATAAATAAAAGGCAGCTCAAGCCTGTCGGCTACAAGAGCACCATGAGAAATAGCACCTGTTGCAACACCAGCGATCAGTTCTGTATCAGGATATAATTCATTAATTTTTGTAACAAAAGCATCTCTTGGTCCTGATAAGGATGTTTGAAAAACACCGGTTGTTACATCGAAATCTGAAGATTCTGTAGATCCTGTAATATAAGCAACTAAACCCGGTGTTGCAATATCATAAGCTACATCATTTCCTGTTCCCCCAATGTATGTTGAATATACTAAGCTTGTGCCCGTTGTATTTATTTTGGTCATAAATGCATCTTGTTGCCCTCCATTAGATGTTTGGTAAGCAAGAGACGTTACATCATAATTGGTCGATTCAGTATAACCTGTAATATAAGCATAACCATCGTTATCAATTGCAATAGCATAGCCTTTATCTACACCACTTCCCCCTATATAAGTTGAATAAATTAAATTAGTCCCCATTGAATTTAACTTAGTAATAAATACATCAAAATTTCCCCCAAATGTTGATTGATAACAATTGGTAGTAATATCATAATTAGTTGAATTAGTATAACCTGTAATATAAGCATTACCGGATAAATCTATTGCTATATCAGTAGCACATTCATCGGATGAACCACCAATATAAGTAGAATAAATTATTGCTGAACCAAATGCATTTAATTTAAACACATACACATCTTCAGATCCTTCATATGTAGACTGAAAAGCACCATTGGTAATATACAAATTCGACGAATAAGTATAAGCAGCAATATAGGCATTACCCAATGCATCTAAAGCTAATGAACCTACATAGTCATAGTCATCACCACCTACAAAGGTAGAATATATTAAACTATCTCCCAATGAATTTAGTTTTGTAACGATTATATCATAAGCACCTTGTAATACTTGCTGAAAAGAGCCCGGTGTAATATCATAATCAGTAGAATAAGTAAAACCAGCAATATATACATTATTTAAGCTATCTACAGCAATACCTTCCATATCATCATCGTCATTTCCACCAATGTAAGTAGAAAAAATCAAAGGGTCAATTATCAAGTCTTTTGTTTTATCATATTCTCCTAAGGCAATTTTCCAAATGTTATCTTGCTTTTCAAAATGGCTTTGTATAGTATTTTTTCCTTGATAGGTTCTCAACTCTGCCATCATTACTTCTCCAAAACGAGTTGAAAAACACAAATTACCATCTTTAATAAATGCATTATTTTGTCCTTCCAATGCAAAAGCTATTTGATTTGGATCAGCTTCGGGATGTACAATATAATCGTATCGCAAACTACCTTTATCAAAATAATAGCGTAGGTCTATACCGTTATAAATATCTTTAATCACTGCTTCTTTATACAAGCTTACATAATTAGCATGTTTACTTGGATCATTTCCAATAAAATAATTATAATAGCCATTCTGCTTTTGTTTGCCTTCTCGTTTAGGATTTGGATTATAATTTTGAAGTTTCATCAATACTCTATGTCCAAGCAATGTGCCGTTTTCAATGTCCTCGTGATTAAATTTATCGGGTATAAGAGTCGTTTTTTCTTTAGCACCCTTTGTATCTTTTTCTATTTTATAAAAAGTATAATTAACTCCATATTTTGTAATCCATACATCTAAGCCTCCCATACGGCATAAATACAGCACATCGCTATTCCATTGTCCTTTGTTTTCAATGAAATATTGCTTATTTAATTTAGTTAAAACATCTGTTTTTTGGGCAAAACCCAATAATGTTGATGCACAAATCATTAAAGAAATAAAAACTGTTCTCATAAGTCAAATTTTTAAGCAAAAATAGTAATTTTTTGCAAGATATTGTATTTTGTTTTATTTTTTATTCTATGATTAAATTGTTCTTTTTCTGATATCACATCGGATCTACATCTGCCGACCATTTAAAATATCTCAATTCCGGAACGGAAAAAAAACGATGAATGGTTGCATAAACTTCATCCCGTTGTTTTAGGGCGTCATTATTTCTATTAAGTTTTAGCCACAATTCCATAATATAATAATTCTGTATCTTGCCAATAATGGGTGCTTGTGGCCCCAACACCTCCATCGATTTTATTTTTCGTAATTCAAAAGCCAACTTTTTAGAGATTTCTCTAACTTGGGATAGATCTTTGTTTTTCAATTCAATTTTAACGATGCGTACAAATGGCGGATAGTTGAATTTTTTACGCTCTTCTAATTGCCATTGCACAAAGCCCTTATAATCGTTTTGCAATAAAAACATCAAAACAGGATGTTTTGGTTGCGATGTTTGTATCATTACAAGCCCTTGATGGTTTCGCCTGCCTGCTCTGCCGGAAACTTGTGTAAAAAGCTGAAAACTTCGCTCGTTCGAGCGAAAATCGGGAAAATTCAACATCGTATCCGCATCAATAATTCCTATAAGTTCAATGTTTTCAAAATCCAATCCTTTGGTAACCATTTGAGTTCCTACCAAAACATCTATTTCTTTATTTTCAATACTTTCAAACAATTTTTCAATTTTATTTTTTGTTCTGGTTGTATCCAGATCCATGCGAGCCATACGTAATCCGGGCACAAACATTGGCAACTCATCTTCTATACGTTCTGTGCCAATTCCTTTTATTTTTAATGCCGGCATTTTGCATTCTTTACATTCTCCGGGAATTGAAATGGAATAGCCGCAATAATGGCAAACCAATTTGTTAAAAGTTTTATGATACGTCAATTTTACATCACAATTCACGCAACCGGGCACCCAGCCGCACTCTTCGCATTCAAGATATGGCGAATAACCCCGCCTGTTTTGAAAAATAATGGCTTGCTTACCTCGTTCTTTGGTTTGTATCAGCTCTTTTAGCAATAGGTCAGAATAATAATGCTGACGAACGCGTCTTTTTTTACGCTCATCTTTCATATCAATAATGCTTATTTGTGGAACTTCGGCCTGGTGGAATCGTTGCAAAAGCTCAACAAAACCATATTTCCCGGTTTTGGCATTGTAATAAGATTCAATAGAAGGCGTTGCCGAACCCATTACAACCTTAGCACCTGTCTGCATAGCTAAAATAACTGCTGCATCGCGTGCATTATAATATGGTTCCGGCGATTGCTGCTTATACGAGGCTTCGTGTTCTTCGTCAACTATGATTAAACCTAAATTCTTAAAAGGTAAAAAAATCGAAGAACGAACTCCTAAAATAACTGAAACAGGTTCTTTTGCCGTTGCTAAATGCAGATAAAGTTCAGTACGTTCATTGTCGCTGTATTTACTATGATATACTGCAACCCGATTCCCTAACGCCTTACAAAGACGATGTACCATTTGCGAAGTAAGAGCAATTTCGGGCAAAAGATACAGCACTTGTTTCCCTCGCCGTAATACTTCTTCAATTAAATGAATATAAATCTCTGTTTTTCCGCTCGATGTTATTCCATGCAACAATACCACTTGCTTTTCTTCCAATTGTTTTTGAATTGAAAAAAAGGCTTCTTCCTGCAAGGAGTTTAAAGGATTTTTTTCTAACTTAATTTCGCGAAGTTTCGCAAACACACGACTTTCTTCAAAAAAAACGGATTTTAGAACACCTTTTTCGATTAATTTTTTTAACGCCCCTCCCTCGTCTTTTGCTGTTTTTAGCAGCTCTTCTTTTTTTATGGGTACCGTAATATCGAAACGACTTTTATTTAAGCTGAAGAAAGCAAGTAAGACATCCGACTGTTTAGGTGCTCGTTGCAATTGTTGAAATAGATTATTTAAATGCTCTTCACTTTCGATGGAAAGAGCTAAATCAATAAATTCAACACGTTTCGGGACATAGCGTTGAGCCAACGATTCTTCTATTTGAACACATTGATTTTGAAGTAATTTATGAATTATGGATTGAATATTTTTTTTTTCGAGCAATGATTGAATTTCGCTTAAAACGACCGATTCTTTTTCGGCTAATAAATTTTTAATTCGCAATTCATCGTCGTTTGCAGGCTCGTATTCATCGAACAATAATCCGGGGAATACGACCGATTCGCTTTCGAGCTTTAAACCGGTTGGCAATGCTGCCTTCATTACCTCACCTAAGGTGCATAAATAATACCTGCTTATCCATTCCCACAAAAGCAATTGGTTCGCTGTAACAATAGGTTTATCGTCGAGAATAGACAAAATTGATTTTGTTTCATAAGCAGGAGGTTCTTTGTGAACTGAAATGATAATGGCTGTATAAATTTTTCTTTTACCAAATTGTACAACTGCTCTTTTTCCAACCTCAGCCTGTACCTTCCACTCGTTGGGAACTTCATACGTAAAAGCCCCCTCGAGACGTAGCGGTAAAATTACATTTACATATAAATTTTCAGCCATTTATTCAATCAATAATAGAAGTTCAATTCTCACTCTTATACATTCAAAATATCAATCATTTTCACCTCGTCTAAATCGACGGTTTTATGCAATTTAATGGCCTTTTCTATGGGCACATGTACAATTTTTTCGTTTTGTATGCCAATCATCACTCCAAAATGGCCGTTTATCAAAGCCTGAACAGAATGAACACCCATTTTGGTCGAAATAAAACGGTCGTATGCTGATGGCGAACCGCCACGCTGAATATGTCCCAAGATAGAAACCCGAACATCGTAACCCTGCAAGTATGGTTGTAATTTTTTAACAACTTCAAATGCCCCTCCTTCTTTTTCACCTTCAGCTACAAGAATAATATTGCTCGATTTCTTTCGACGATGTCCGTTTTCTAAAAAATCTATAAATTTTGTAATATCGCTTTCAACTTCGGGTATTAAAATAGCTTCGGCACCGCATGCTAAGCCGGCTCTAAGTGTTAAGAATCCTGCATCACGTCCCATAACTTCGACAAAAAACATACGATCGTGCGAACTGGCCGTATCGCGAATTTTATCAACTGCTTCGATCACTGTGTTTAAGGCAGTGTCATAACCAATGGTAACATCTGTACCATAAATGTCGTTATCGATGGTACCGGGCAAACCCACCATGGGAATATCGTAACGTTGACCAAAAGCTGTGGCTCCTCTAAACGAACCATCACCACCAATTATAACCAATGCATCAATACCATGTTTTTTAACGTTTTCGTATGCTTGATGCATACCTTCTTCGGTCATAAACTCTTTGCTGCGTGCAGTTTTCAAAATAGTTCCACCACGCTGAATAATAGCAGCCACATCGTGAGATTTCATTTCATGAATTTGATCGTTGATCAATCCATGATAACCGTGCCGAATTCCATAAACTTTAATATCATTAAAAATAGCTGTTCTTACTACCGCTCTAACAGCAGCATTCATTCCGGGAGCATCGCCACCCGAAGTTAAAACACCTATGGACCTTATTTGCTTTGACATATAAAATATTTTTATAAAATTACATTAATTTCGGCTATTTTACAATTTTTTTGACGTATTCGGCTATTTGCTCCATTAACCACATGGGAGTGGAAGTTGCACCACAAACACCAACCGTTTTTGCATCTTTAAACCATGCTGCATTAATTTCCGTTTTTTCTGAAATAAAATACGAACGTTCGTTTACTGATTTGCAAACCTCGTACAACGCTTTTCCATTTGAGCTTTGCTTACCACTCACAAACAACACTACTTGGTGCGAGGCAGCAAAAACACGAAGTTCCTTATCTCTCGATGATACTTGCCGGCATATTGAATTGGTATAACTTAAAAGAGTTAACGTTCCCAACGCTTCCATCCGCTTTTTCAACTCATCAATAAGAAGTTTATATTTTTGAGGACTTTGAGTTGTTTGCGAGAAAACTGTAACCGGCTGTTTCAAATTTATTTTATCAAGTTCATCAATCGTGTTTACTACAATGGCATTTCCACTAACCTGCCCCACTAAACCATTTACTTCGGCGTGTCCTTCTTTGCCAAAAATGACAATTTGCTTTGGATCTGATTGATTATATGCTTCTTTAACGCGCTTTTGAAGACGTAACACAACAGGACATGTGGCATCTATCAACTCTATATTATTTTCTTTGGCGATTTTGTATGTTTCGGGAGGTTCGCCATGAGCACGTATTAGCACCGTAACGTTTTTCATTTTTTTAAACTCATCGTGGGTTATGGTAACAAGTCCTTTTGATTCAAGTCGATGCATTTCCTGATTATTATGAACCAAATCGCCTAAACAATAGAGCGGTTTACCCATAGATAAAATCTTTTCGGCTTTCTCAATTGCATAAACCACTCCAAAGCAAAATCCACTATGCTGATCTATTTCAATTTTCATATGGAAATTTGGCTTTTAACACTTCCAATACCTGATCAAATTGTTGTTCTTTTGTAAGAAAACTATTATCTATCACAATAGCATCGTTTGCTTGTACCAATGGACTAATGCTGCGATGAGTATCCAGATAATCTCTTTCTTCAATGTTTTTGGAAACTTCATCCAGTGAAATCGTTATTCCATTTTCAACCAATTCTTTGTATCTTCTTTGGGCTCTAATTTCAGGCTTTGCAGTCATAAAAAATTTAATATCGGCATTGGGAAATACAACAGTACCAATATCGCGACCATCCATTACTATACGTTTTTTTTCGCCCATTTTTTGTTGCAACCTTACCAATAAAGCACGAACTTGTGGTATTTTACTTACAATGCTTGCATGATCAGAAACTACAGGTTCACGAATCAACGATTCTACAGAGCGATTATTAAGATATATTTCGTTTATTCCTTGTTTTTCGTTATATTTAAAATCAATATTCAATTGTTCGAGCTTTGGTAATAACAAATCTATATTTATTTCATTATTTTTAATATAATTATTCTCCAAACAATATAGCGTAATAGCCCTGTACATAGCACCGGTATCGATATGCCTATATCCTAAGCATTTAGCTAAATTACGGGCAAGTGTACTTTTTCCACACGAGCTATATCCGTCAATGGCTATGATAATATCTTTTAATAAACGCATACTTTACTTTTTAAAATTTCTTTACTAACGGAATTCTTCGTCCATAACCGAATGCTTTGCTCGAAACACGTAATACGGGAGGGGCTTGATATCGTTTATATTCATTGTTTTGGACTAAACGATATACTTTTTTTACAACATCTTCGCTAAAACCCATATTTATTAAATCGGGTATAGTGAGTTGCATTTCGATTATATGATACAATAAATCATCCAATAAATCGTATTCGGGTAAGGAGTCGCTGTCTTTTTGATTCGGTCGCAATTCAGCCGAAGGTGGTTTTTGAATAATATGAATCGGAATTAATTCGTTTTGTGTGTTTAGAAAATGAGCTAATTGATAAACTTGTGTTTTATAAACATCACCCAAAACCGATATGGCACCGCACATATCACCATATAAAGTACCATATCCTACTGCCATTTCACTTTTATTGGATGTATTGAGCAGTATATTGCCAAATTTATTGGAGTATGCCATGAGATAAATTGCCCGAACACGCGCCTGAATATTTTCTTCGGTAACATCGTTTTCCTTTCCCTCAAAAACGGAAGATAATGATTGTTCAAATGAACGGAAAGGCTGTTCAATTGGAATAATATGGTACGACAGATTATTTCGTTTGCATAACTCCACTGCATCGTCAATGGAATGTTGCGATGAAAAACGTGATGGCATTAACAAACAATGAACGTTTTCGTTTCCTAAAGCATGAGCCGCCAAAACGGCAACAACTGCACTGTCAATTCCACCGGACAAACCTAGCACCGCTTTTTTAAAGTTGTTTTTAATAAAATAATCTTGAATTCCCAGAATTAATGCCTCATAAAGCGACGCTGTTTGTTGAAAGACATCACCCTTGGCGGAAATTGTATCGAGGTCTATTGTGCTATGGCTTTCTTGAAAAAATGGCAAAAAATATTTTTCACCTTTTTTGTTATACACAACCGAACCACCATCAAAAATTAAATCGGTATTTGAACCTATTTGATTTACATAAACAAGAGGGCAATTGAACTGCTCAAAAACTTTATTTAACAATTCGTAGCGATACGAATGTTGAAACACAGAAAAAGGTGATGCTGCAATATTTATAACAAAATCGGGGGTTAAAGCATTGTTTGAAGAAATTAAATCGTACTGATACTTAGGCTTTCCCGGAGCCGGATGAATATCAATTTGCGGCAACCACAAATCTTCGCATATCGTAATGGCAATTCTTTTCCCTTTATGCGTAAAAATTAGTGGTTCATATGAGGGCTCAAAATATCTTGCTTCATCAAAAACATCATACGTCGGCAACAATGCCTTGCGATAAACATGTTGTATTTTGCCATTATTAAGCACATATGCAGCATTATAAAGGCTTTTTCCATCACCATAATTAAAATCGACTCCTCCAACAACAGCAGCTATTCCAACGCAATGATTTGCAATTTCTTTTATTGCACCTATAGACTGTTGAACAAAGGAAGAGTTAAACAATAAATCGTAAGGTGGATATCCACATATGGCTAACTCCGAAAAAACAATTAAGTCTGATTTCTCAGACTTAGCTTGTTGTATATGCTCAATTATTTTTAGAGCATTTCCTTCTATATTGCCAACGATATAATTAAGTTGGCAAAGCGTAATTTTCATGTCTTTATGTTAGAATACAATTCCTGCTCTGATTTCTAAAATATTAAGTATGTTTTTATAATCTTTGTTTTTATAGTTTTCAATTTTTTCAATATCAGATAAACCATTTTTAAAAACAGCTTCAATTAACAGTTTAGTATCCCCTTTTAACGAATAAGTTATACCACCTCCTATATGATATGCAAACGAAACTGCGCGAACTTCGTTTTTCAAATCGTCATTTGAGTCAACCGTAACATCGGCACGTGCTTTATATCGAATCAACGGACTTATACCAAATTTAAGAAAATACGATATATAACCTATTTCTTTGGTCTTGCCCTTAATAGAAATTGGCAACTCAATATATTGCAATTTGTATTTCAGCACAGTGTTTGCTTTAATATTTGTATAAGTCGAATCAACGGTTTCGATTTTTGGTATTGAGTCGAGGTACTTTAAACTACCACCGGCATTATTAAAACCCAATCCTAAATTCAACGAAAAAGCATTGGTTAAAGCAATATCACTGGTTAAGCCAAAGCCAAAACTCATTCTACCTTTTTCTTTTTGAACTTGCTTATTATCGGGCTTAAACCAACTAATTTGAGGTGAAACATATACACCGCCGCTAAATTTTTCTTGCGAAAAAAGTAAACTTGTTAAAAACACAAAAGCTAAAATAAGACTCCATTTTCTCATAACAAAGGTTTTAATTTTTTACAAAAATACATTTTTTTTACGTTTTGAGAAATGTTTTTCTAAATTTGTTCAAAATAAATTTTACTCATTCTTAGTTTAAGAAAAAAAACACAACTTTACAACCAAATAAAAAAGACCATGAACGAACAAATGTATATGCAGAGAGCTATTGAATTAGCTTCACAAGGGCTTGGTCATGTTTCACCAAACCCGCTTGTTGGCTGTGTTATCGTTCATAACGAAAAAATAATTGGCGAAGGCTACCATTATAAATTCGGAGGACCACACGCAGAAATTGTTGCAATAAATAGTGTAAAAAATCGCGAATTACTTAAATCGTCAACACTATACGTAACCCTTGAGCCTTGTTCGCATTTTGGCAAAACACCACCCTGTGCCGATACCATTATACAATTGAAAATTCCCCGTGTGGTGGTTGCAAGTATAGACCCCAATCCACTCGTGGCGGGAAAAGGCATTCAAAAAATGAAAGATGCCGGAATAAAAGTAAAAACAGGGATATTAGAAAAAGAATACCGTTTTTTAAACAGACGTTTTTTTACTTTTTTCGAAAAAAAACGCCCATACATAATTCTGAAATGGGCACAAAGTAAAGATGGCTTTATAGATTATGAACGAAATTGCAAAACACCTGAAATACACTGGATAAGCAGCTCGTATAATAAAATTTTGGTTCATAAATGGCGAAGCGAAGAAATGGGAATACTGGTAGGAGCTAATACTATTATAAACGACAATCCTCAGCTCACAAACAGATTATGGGCCGGTAAGAACCCAGTTAGAATCGTATTAAAAAACGAAGAATCCTTTCCAAAGGAGTCAAGAATACTTGACAGTGAAGCCCCAAGCATAATTTTCAGCACAAAACATGAAAATGAAATAAATGCAGAAGTGATTAAAATTGAAAACACCGATGAATTTATAGAACAAGTTTTAAATAAATTGTACGAACGCAAAATAATATCTATTTTAGTCGAAGGAGGTCGTAAAACGTTGCAATCGTTTATTGATAATAATATCTGGGACGAAGCAAGAGTCATTACCGGAAATGTTTCTTTTAATAACGGGATTAAAGCTCCCATAATTAATAATACAGCCTATTACGAAGAATTTATTGGCAATGATCGTTTTCAAGTTTACTTCCATCACGCTTAAAACATAATGTGTTTTACAAACAACTCGCTGAATTTCTTGTGTTTACTTTTACTAAAATCCATAACAGACTAATATTTCAACACTTAGATTGTTGATAAAAAACATATTTACGAATTGATAAATAACGTATTTTTGTCCGTTCAAATTAAAAACAAAAAAATATGTCATTACGTAGTAAAACATTAGAACTCCTTCGCAAAAGAGAGCAATATCTTCAAGGAGGAGGCGAAAAAGCCATTGAAAAGCAATTATCAATGGGAAAATTAACGGCTCGTGAGCGTGTTTTATCCATATTAGATAAAGATTCTTTCCAAGAATACGATTTATTTGTAGAGCACGAAGCTCGCGATTTTGACATGAGCAGTAAAGTATTATATGGCGATGGTGTAATTACCGGTACCGGTACTATTTTTGGTTCACCCGTTTGTATTTTTGCTCAAGACTTTACCGTAGCCGGTGGTTCGTTAGGTTTAATGCACGCTCGAAAAATAACTAAAATCATGGACCATGCATTAAAACTTCGTATTCCACTAATTGGAATCAACGATAGCGGTGGTGCACGTATCCAAGAAGGAGTAAACTCGTTGGCAGGTTATGGCGAAATATTTTTCCGCAATACATTAGCTTCGGGTGTTATACCTCAAATTTCGGTTATCCTTGGTCCTTGTGCAGGAGGTGCTGTATATTCACCTGCATTAACCGATTTTGTATTTGTAGTAGATAATATTTCCAAATTGTTCATCACTGGTCCGGAAGTTATTAAAACCGTTTTAGGCGAAGAAATCAGCATGGAAGACTTAGGCGGTGCCCGCGTTCATGCCGAATTAACCGGTAACGCTCATTTCTTTGCAACAAGCGAACACGAATGCTTTGAGCAAATCAAAAAGCTGATAACATTTATTCCTTGGAATAATAGCCGTAGAGCATTACCTTTTAAACCCAAAGAACCTCATAAAGAATTTAATGTAGAAAAGATTGTTCCGGGCGATCCAAAACTACCTTACGATGTACGCGATGTAATTCGCGCTGTAGTTGACGACAGCGATTTCTTTGAAATTCAAGAATTCTGGGCTCAAAACATTGTGATTGGCTTTGCAAGAATGAATGGTGAAACTATTGGTTTGGTAGCAAACCAACCGTTGTTCCTTGCCGGAGTATTAGATGTTGACTCTTCTGATAAGGCTGCTCGCTTTATTCGTTTCTGCGATGCTTTCAATATTCCAATCATTACTTTTGTCGATTTACCGGGATATTTACCCGGAGTTGATCAAGAACACTCGGGAGTTATTCGCCATGGAGCTAAATTGCTATATGCATATAGCGAAGCAACCGTTCCAAAAATCACTGTAATTTTAAGAAAAGCATACGGCGGTGGATATATAGCCATGGGTTCGCGTCACTTACGTGCCGACTTTGTTTTTGCTTGGCCAAGTGCCGAAATAGCCGTAATGGGTCCGGAAGGAGCTGCAAACATTATTTTCCGTAAAGAAATAGTAGAGGCAGCTGATCCCGAAGCAATGCGCAAACAAAAAGTTAAAGAATACAAAGAAAAATTTGCAAATCCATACGTTGCAGCAGCAAAAGGTTATGTTGATGCAGTGATTGAGCCAAAAGAAACCCGTAAACTTTTAGTTCATGCCATTGAAGTTTCTAAAGAAAAAGTTAATACCAATCCACACAAAAAACATGGAGTTCCTCCGTTCTAAACTTAAATTTTACTATTATGGCAAAGAAAGACACTACTAAAAAAGAAAATAAATCGAGCGAACTCATCAAAACATTTGTTATTGATGAAGGCAAGTATAAAACGCTCTATACCAAGAAATATACAAATCATAAGCCTTGGAAAGCAACAGACCCTTCACTCATTAATGCAATTATACCCGGAACAATTAGTAAAATTTTTGTATCGGAAGGAGATAAGGTAAATGAAGGCGATAAGCTCATCATCCTTGAAGCAATGAAGATGAAGAACATTATTACTGTTCCTTACTCCGGTATAATTAAAAAAATTAATGTTAAGGAGGGACAATCCATACCCAAAGGGTATCTGATTGCAGAAATGGAAATTAAATTGCATGAATAATCTAAAGGAGAGGCTGTCTAAAATAAGGCAGCCTCTTTTTTTTGTACCATTGCCTAAATTCTACTTTAATACTGCTCAAATTAAGTTGATATTTAAAAATCTTTATTTGCAAGTATTAAAAAAAACACAGATATTTGCAGAAAATATATTACATTGAAAACGAGCAATATATGGAGTAAATGCAATGGTTATTAAATTTTGATACATGTGCCCAAAAAACAATAAACGAAAAAAATACGCTAGAATAATTGTTCTCTCTTGGATTGTTATTTTTATACTTTTCAATATATGCTTAAAAGCTCAAACAAAAATTGACACGATTATTCTTGGCAAACCTAAGTTTTTTAATTTAACAAAGCCCGATTTTTATACCCTAAATCCACAATATGTAATTAAAAACTATACTATCAGCGACGGCCTGCCAAATTTATACATTACTACACTTTTTATTGACAAGGAAGGCAAACTTTGGTTTGGGACCAATGGTAGTGGTTGCGGGTATTATGACGGCGAAAGTTTTCATTCCTTTACGCAGCATGACGGCATTCCATCAAATTACATTCAAAAAATTTTCGAAGACCATAAAGGTCGCATTTGGATTGCCACATACGAAAATGGAGTCGCTTATTATGAAAACGAAAGATGGCATCTTTTTACAACAGAAAAAGGATTTCCCGGAAAATTTGTATGGGACATCGCTGAAGACAATAATAATAATATGTGGTTTGCTATTGAAAAAGTGGGCCTTTGTAAATATGATGGGAAAAAATTTAAAACGATTAGCAAAAACAGTGGTCTTTGTTCTAATCTTATCCGTTCTGTTTACTGCGATTCTAAAAACAGAATTTGGGCAGGAAGCGATGGATGGGGCATTTCGATGATCGAAAACAATAAAATTAAAAATTATAACAACAATCATGGTTTAAGCCACAACAGAGCCATCTCCATTAACGAATGGAACGGGAAAATTTGGGTTGGAACATATGGCGGAGGTTTATGTTACTTTGAAAACGATTCGTTTTATAAAATCAATAAACTACCTGTTTACGATTTAATTAGCAGTATTAACACCACTAATGACCGTCAACTTCTAATTAATACATCAGGTGGAGGATTACAAATTCTTGATGAGTTTAATATCACAACTATAAATCAAAAAAATGGATTGTCAAACGACATATTATTAGCTTCTTGTAAAGACAAGCATGGAAACATTTGGATCGGATCATATGGTGGCGGAATTTCAAAAATCATAAATAGCCCTTTTGTTTCGTATAATGAAAAATCAAACTTACAAGGATATATTGCAAAAGCATTTTTAACAACCGAAGATTATTTGTTAATTTCAGTTTCGGGGCAAGGATTGCTTACAATAAAAAACGATTCCGTTTATCAATTCTCTAATAAACAAGGATTGCCTAACAATTATATTTTAGCATTACAAAAAATAAATAATAAAGAATGGTGGGCTGCGACATCCGGAAATGGCATTATTCATTTTGTAAACGGAAAATTATACCAATTTTCTAATTTCGAAGGTTTACCATCTAACTACATTTTGAGCCTCTACCTCGATCACAAAAAACGTTTATGGATTGGCTCATACGGATACGGTTTCGGCTATTTAAAAAACGATTCGTTATATTGGTTTAACGTATCAAAAAATGTTAGACCCTCTTATGTCAATCAATTTACAGAATTACATGATACAATCTATATTGCAACAGACGAAGGATTGTTTCGTTTTTTCAATCAACAACTTAGCCTTGAAAAGTTACCAAAAGAATATGGAAAAAACATTAAAACAATATTAGCCGATACAAAGGGGCAACTCTGGGTTGGAACAAATAGTAAAGGGCTATTAGTAAAAAAAGGAAACAATTTTATACCATTCAAATATTTCGACTCAAAAACAACAGACCACATTGAATCGTTGTTGGAAACTCCCGATGGTTCCATCTACATCGGATTATGGAATGGGTTATTGAGGCTTACACCTCAAAAAACAAATGTGTCTTTTCTGAACTATCATGTAAAGTATTATAATAGTTTCAACGGTTTCCCTGCTTTTAATTGCTTATCAAACTCCATTTTTTACGATAATCAGGGTGTAATATGGATTGGCACATCACAGGGTATTATTTGCTTTAAACACAAAAATTTAATTCAAAATATACAAACACCAGTTGTTAGCATTCGTTCAATCGATTTTCAATACAAAGCAATTGATTGGGATAAAGAAAAAAGAAATGGTACAATTCAGTTTAATAACTTCACAACTAAAGTTCCACAAAATCCTATTTTTGAACACAATTATAATCATCTTACATTTAATATTAACCTGATATACCTACATTTCCCTGAACTTTGCAAAATTTCATATCGATTAAAAGGCTTAGAAAAAAAATTCAGTCCCTTTACCAAACAAAGCAAAATAACATACTCTAATCTTCCTCCCGGTAATTATTGCTTAGAAATTAAAATCATGAACGAAGACCAATTTGTTTCGGATAAAATTTTTCAATATCACTTCACTATATTAAAACCTTGGTGGAACGAATGGTGGTTTTATTTTCTCATGATTCTTATGGTAATTCTTAGCTTTTTTATTTTTTACAAAATCAGAGTTGCAACCCTTATAAAAAGGCAAAAATACCTCGAAAGTGAAATTGAAAAAGCAACTTTTGAAATTAGAGCAAAGAACGATGAATTGAATCAACAAAACATTGAAATAAAAAATCAACGCGATGAAATTGAAAGCCAACGCAATTTATTGCAAGAACAAAAACATGAAATTGAAATAACTCATAACGAACTAACAAGTAGTATTCGGTATGCACAACAAATTCAAGAAGCAATACTCCCTACACTCAGCATTTTCGATGAATTAAATTTATCGTATTTCGTTTTGTTTAAACCAAGAGATATCGTTTCGGGCGATTTTTATTGGACAGCCAAAATTGACAATCAACTTATTGTAACCGTTGCCGATTGTACAGGGCATGGCGTTCCAGGTGCATTTATGAGCATGCTTGGTATTGCTTTTTTAAAAGAAATAGTTCAAAAAGAATACATTACCCAACCCGATTTAATTTTGAAAAAAATGCGTAAAGAAATTATTCGATCGCTTAAACAATCAAATGACTCAATCCACAAAGACGGTATGGACATTTCTTTGATTTCCATTAACCTAAACACCCTAGAACTGCAATTTGCCGGTGCCAATAATCCAATATACATCATAAAGAAGTCTGAAGTTGAGGAGAGTACTCATGAAAAAAAAGAGCGATTAGAAAATGAATTCACGCTTTTAGAGTTAAAGCCCGACAAAATGCCCATTGGATTTCACGAAAACATGGCAGCCTTTACTCTTCAAACAATAAAATTAAATAAACACGATAAAATATTTTTGTTTAGCGATGGATATGCCGACCAATTTGGCGGACCAAAAGGCAAAAAATTTATGTATAAACAATTCAAAGAACTCCTCATATACAATAGCAACCAAAACATGGGTGAAATAAAAAGCATTTTAGAACAGACCATCAAAGAATGGATGAAAAAAATAGAACAGGTAGATGATATTACTGTAATGGGAATTGAAGTTTAATTATTAAGTTTGCTAAAATTTAAATATTCTATGAAAACACTTTTTTTATTTTTCTCCATCATAAGCTTAAACGTATTCAGTCAAAATCAAATAGGATGTATCTCCGGAAACTGCAATACCGGCAAAGGCACTTTCAATTTTAAAGACGGAAGTGTTTATGTCGGAGAATTTGTCAACAACCACATGGAAGGTTTTGGAAAACTTACCGACAGTAGAGGCAATGTTTATACCGGATATTTTAAAAATGACAAATACGAGGGAATAGGCAAATTCGAACGCACAGATGGCACAAAATACATAGGTGAATTTAAAGAAGGCAAACGCAACGGACTTGGTACTCAATGGTATTCAGCTACATATAAAGAAAAAGGTAAATGGGAAAACGATCGTTTTATCGAAGAAGCACAATTCGAAGATTTTAAAATCGAAGAACCTTATTCATTTTGCAATACCTTTCAGGAAATTATCAATGCAGCTGGAAACCATTTTGAAAATATTAAAGGCGATAAAGTTAGTGCATACATTCAAGATGAATTTTACTGCACACTTCCCATCAAAGAACTAACAACTGTTTCGATTCACAGTGAAAAAGGATATTCAGGTACCTATTATAAAGGAAATAAAACGGATGCTACTCAAAAATGGGAAGAGTTTAATAAAATGATTAAAGATTGCTTAAATCAAGGATGCTATAGAGCACAAATGCAATTAAACAACGGAATAAACGACAAGTTTTACGAATATCTTATCTTAAGTGCTTCATCTAGCTGCAATACCCAAAGCATAGGGACTAAGATAATAGTTAGATTAACCACTTTACAAAATGCAGGTAATGTAATACTTGAAATCATTCCCAAAAAGCCGTAATCCATTCAAAATACAAATAGATTTTTTTGGTAATCAAATAAATAGTATTATCTTTACGTCCTTTTTTAATCTAACAAACACATGAAAGAACAGTACGAATTAGAATTTGTTTTACCTGTTTCTCCAAAATTACTGTATCAACTTATTTCTACAGAAGAAGGCTTATCTAAGTGGTTTGCCGACAGAGTTAATATTCAAAAAGACAACCTGACTTTTGTTTGGTCAAAAGAAAACTACGAAGCAAAAATTTTAGCACAAAAAGAATGTAAGTTTTTTAAATATGCTTGGTTAGAGGATATCGAAAGCAATAACAACTATTTTGTAGAATTCTCTATCTCTTCAAACCAAAACGACAATTCCACCATACTTAAAATCACTGATTTTACCGATCCTCATGAACGCAACGAAAACATTATGCTTTGGAATTCAAACATAGATCAACTCAAAAGAGCAATGGGCATTAACGGATAGACCTCAACAACATAAAAATATACGAAAACACTGTCTTTTCAAAACAACATATTGGTAATTATGAAATAAAAAAGCCCACGAATTTCGCGGGCTTTTTTATTTTCATAAAAGCAACTATTAATACATACCGCCCATATCAGGAGCAGCAGGCATTGCAGGCTTTTCTTCTTTTATTTCCGATATTGCACATTCAGTTGTCAAGAAGATACTTGCCACCGATGCTGCATTTTCTAATGCAATTCTCGAAACTTTTGTCGGGTCAATAACACCGGCTTTATACAAGTTTTCGAATTTTTCGTTTTGAGCATTATACCCAAAGTCTGCTTTGCCTTCTTTTACTTTATTTACAATCACAGAACCTTCTAAACCTGCATTAGCAGAAATTTGACGTAATGGTTCTTCTAAAGCACGTTTAATAATATCGATACCGGTTTGTTCGTCTTCGGTTTCGCCTTTAAGATTTTCTAAATCGCTAATAGCACGAATATAAGCAACACCACCACCTGGAACAATACCTTCTTCAACAGCAGCACGGGTTGCATGCAGAGCATCGTCAACGCGGTCTTTCTTTTCCTTCATTTCTACTTCGGTAGCAGCACCAATATATAAAACAGCAACACCACCGCTAAGTTTTGCCAAACGTTCTTGTAATTTTTCTTTATCGTATTGCGAAGTTGTGTTTTGAATTTGAGCTTTAATTTGATTGATACGAGCAGTGATGTCTTCTTTCTTTCCGTTTCCGTTTACAATGGTTGTGTTGTCTTTGTCAACAATCACTTTTTCGGCTGTACCCAACATATCGATGGTAGTGTTTTCGAGTTTAAATCCGCGTTCTTCGGTTATCACTGTTCCACCGGTTAAGATAGCAATATCTTCGAGCATTTCTTTTCTACGATCACCGAATCCGGGAGCTTTTACTGCTAATACTCTAATAGAACCACGAAGTTTATTTAATACTAATGTTGCTAATGCTTCGCCTTCTATATCTTCAGCAATAATCACCAATGGACGTCCTGTTTGAACTGTAGCTTCGAGTATGGGCAAAAATTCCTTCATATTCGATATTTTCTTATCGTGGATTAAAATATAAGGATTGTCCATTACAGCTTCCATTTTTTCAGTGTTGGTAACAAAGTAAGGAGAAATGTATCCGCGATCGAATTGCATACCTTCAACAACATCCACTGTGGTTTCAATTCCTTTAGCTTCTTCAACGGTAATGACACCTTCTTTGCTAACCTTTTTCATTGCTTCGGCGATAAGTTTCCCTATTTCGCCATCGTTGTTGGCAGATACGCGAGCTACTTGCTCAATTTTATTGTAATCGTCACCAACTTCTTTAGACATTTTTCTTAAGCTTGCTACAACACTTGCAACTGCCTTATCAATACCGCGTTTCAATTCCATTGGATTGGCACCGGCTGTAACATTTTTGATTCCGATATTAATAATAGCCTGAGCCAAAACAGTTGCGGTGGTAGTACCATCACCTGCATTGTCGGATGTTTTAGATGCTACTTCACGAAGAAGTTGAGCTCCCATGTTTTCAAAGGGATCTTTTAATTCAATTTCTTTTGCAACGGTAACACCATCTTTTGTAACCTGAGGTGCACCGAATTTCTTTTCTATCACAACATTACGTCCACGAGGACCTAACGTAACTTTTACTGCATTTGCTAATTTGTCTATTCCTTTTTTTAAGGAATCTCTGCTTTCAATACTGTACAGAATTTCTTTTGCCATATTCTTTCAATTTTTTAAATTAATTATTCTTCAACTATTGCTAATAAATCAGACTGACGCATAATTAAATATTTGTCAGCATTGATATTAATTTCTGTTCCGGCATATTTCCCATAGAGTACAATATCGCCGACTTTAACCTTCATTTCTTCGTCTTTAGTTCCTGTTCCAACGGCTAAAACTTTTCCTTTTTGAGGTTTTTCCTGGGCTGTATCGGGTATATAAAGCCCACTAGCAGTTTTGGTTTCTGCAGCCATAGGTTCAATAACAACTCTATCTGCTAAAGGTTTTAAACTAAATTTACTCATAATGCATTATTTTTAAAATTTGACGACCTGAGTTTTCTAATTTTATGCCAAATACTAAAAACTTCGCTTTTTACGACAAAATTGCAGATTCTTTGTCAGGCAAAAAAAAAGATGTCAGTAGATTATACTGACATCTTTTTTGTATTTATCTATATATTATTTATTATTCGGTAACGGATTTGGTGCTGTAGTTGGCATTACGGGAGTTTCCGTTTTGCCGGGCATATTCATAATTTTATCTTCGATTTTAGATTTATTTGGGTCTTCGGTAGCTCTTGGTATTGTCATACTTGCTACAATAGAAAGAACCAATAAAGCACCGGCCAATGTCCATGTTGCTTTTTCAAGAAAATCGGCTGTTCTGCGAACGCCCATTATTTGACTTGAGCCTGCAAAATTGGCAGCCAAGCCACCACCTTTTGAATTCTGAACCAATACGATTAATATTATCAGAACACTTACGATGAAAATTAAAACCATTACGATGTTGTAAAGCATACTATTTAAGATTTATCAAGTTTATTTTTTATTTCCTGAATTGAGGATGCAAAGTAAATACTTTTTTCCGGATATTTCAAAATTAATTTTTCATACATTTTTAAAGCCTTTTCAAAATAGCCTTGTTTGTAATATAATTGTGCTAACGATTCCGATACGATCTCTAATTCTTCAGGTGGTGTAAGTTGCTCTGTCAAATCTTCATTCACTGTACCCGGTTCTACTTTGATTCGAGATAAAGAAGGAGCATTTTCTAAAAACTGATCGATTAACGATTTTTCAGGAACTACCGTATCGTCTTGTTTTTTTTCCTCTTTTTGAGAAGAAATATAATACAACCATTCATCAAAGGTCAACGTGGAGGATTCGGGTTCTTTCTTTTCAGTTTTTATTTCAAACAGTTCGCTTTTATCAATTTGCTTATTTTCAATGGGTGAAGTATTTTGCTTTATTTCGTTAACCTTTTTTAGAATTTGATCGGCAATGCTGATTGACTCGTGTTTATTTTCAGAATATTCAACATTTGGTTGTTCTTTCTCTTCCGGTTTAGCGTCTTCTTCTGTTTTTATATTGATAGATAAATCTATTTCGAGCTTGTTTTTTTCTGCGGTTTCTTTTTCCTGCTCTACAATCGGGACCTCAATTTGTTCATCATTTAATACTTCAACGTTGTCCTGAACTTCGATTTTCTCTTCTTGGTTATTAATAAGAAAATACAATGCTTTTCGATCGGGAGCATAAATAGAGGTTTGAGTAAGCATTGCCTGATATCGATCGTCATTGAGCAGTGCCAAATTTTTTAAATATAACATTCGTGCAGCTTGAAAAAAAGGATATCGCTGAATTACTTCATTCAACTCATTGAGTGATGTTTCATTCAGCAAATCGGGATGCTTAATATAATTGTAAAACTCCTGAATATTCATTTACCAGTTTACTAATGAAGCGTTAAATATATCGGTGGTCAGTTTATCCACAATATCCCTCACCAATTCTTCTTCGACCATATTGAGCGATTTTGTACTTTCATAATCGGCAAACTGAGAAAAAGTGCGTTCAAAACTTTGTGCCGGTGACTTGGTGTTAGTAAATTTAACCGTAACAGAAATGGTTAGTCTGTTTAAAGCTGCTGTTTCGTTGCCCGAAATACTTTGAGGTGATATCTGATAATTGGTAATAGAACCTTCGTATTGTATATCACCATTCTGTTGAACTAATTTTAGCTTTGTTTGAGCATTTACCCTGTCTTTCAATGCTTCAGTAAAAACATTACTGAGTGAAGGATTGACAATGGATGCCTGATTCTGAAAAAAAGCAACGCTAAATGTTTGTGTATCGGCAGAATACGAAGCTCCGGAAAAAGTATAGTTTATTTTACAGGAACTTAGGCTCAGCATGATAAACCAAATCCAGCTATTATTATATAAATTAATTTTAAAGTTCATATTCTTTTATCTTTCGATACAATGTGCGTTCGCTTATTCCCAATTCTTGAGCTGCCAATTTTCTTTTCCCGTTATACTTTTCCAACGCCTTTTTTATCATTTCTTTTTCTTTTTCTTGTAATGAAAGTGTTTCATCTTCTACAATAAATGTATCTTGTATGTTATCACCTAAGGTACTCGATGAAAAATCGCGTGAAATGGCAGTAATATCCGGTTTAGTAATCACATTTTCTTTATATATCTGAGAAATGGGAGCTGCTGGGGTTTCATGCATAAGATCATGAACTTGTTGTTTCAACTCAGCCATATCATTACGCATATCAAAAAGGATTTGAAACAAAATTTCGCGTTCAGTATTAAAGGTTTTTTGATCGATAAAATCGTGATTAACGAGTGCCGGAAGTTTATTTAAAAAAGCATCGGGTAAATATTTTTTTAACGTATTGGCATCTATCTCGCGTTCCTGCTCAATAATTGAAATTTGCTCAACAATATTCTTCATTTGGCGAACATTTCCTGGCCATGTATAATCTAACAGTACGTTTTGAGCTTCGGGAAGAAAACGCAAAGCAGGCATTCGATATTTCTCGGCAAAATCTACAGCAAATTTTCGTGCCAATAACAAAATATCTTCACCTCTTTCGCGAAGTGGAGGAATTGTGATTGGAATGGTGCTCAATCTATAAAACAAGTCCTCGCGAAAACGACCTGTTTGAATGGCTCGCTGCAAATCTACATTAGTTGCAGCTACAACTCTCACATTGGTTTTTTGAGGTGTACTGCTACCAACTTTAAAAAATTCGCCTGTTTCTAAAACCCTTAATAAACGAGCCTGAGTTGCTAAAGGCATTTCAGCTACTTCGTCTAAAAATATGGTCCCTTTATCGGCTACTTCAAAATATCCTTTTCGTTTATCGGTTGCTCCGGTAAAAGAGCCTTTTTCATGACCAAACAACTCAGAGTCTATGGTCCCCTCAGGAATAGCGCCACAGTTTACTGCAATGTAAACATTATGTTTCCGTGGACTAAATTGATGAATAATTTGAGGAAACACCTCCTTACCGGTTCCGCTTTCGCCTGTAATCAACACACTTAATTCGGTTGAAGCAACTTGTACAGCCACTTCTATAGCCCTATTTAACGCAGGCGAATTTCCAATAATACCAAAACGATTTTTTATTGTCTGTAAATCCATTCATTCAATTTTAACTGACAAAATTACAAAATATTGACAAAAATTCATGAAGATAAATTCAAAAAAAATCTAAAAAGGCTTAAAACCACATTTTGACTAATGTACGAATACTTAATCCTATTATTAACAAGCCAACTAAAACCATTGCGACACGACTGTTAATTTTATGGCACAAAAAAGCAGCTAAGGGAGCCGCCAACATTCCTCCCAACAGCATACCGATAATAATATTCCAGTGGGTTAAGCCAATCATCATAGTGAAAATACTTGAAGATGCTATAGTAACTAAAAACTCTGCAGCATTTACAGAACCTATCGTAAGCTTTGGCTCTTTGCCAGTACCTATAAGCGTTGTGGTAACAACGGGTCCCCAGCCTCCACCACCCGATGCATCGACAAAACCTCCTATAAAACCTAAAATAGAATGATACTTAAATTCTTTTTTCTGAACTTTCTTTTTAATTACTTTAAAAATAATTCTTATCCCCATCAACAACAAATATATTGTAATATAAGGCTTTATCATATCGCCATCGAATGAAGAAAGTACATATGCTCCTAAAATAGCCCCCACTGAGCCGGCAATGGATAGCTTAATAAACAGCTTTTTATCTACATTTCTAAACCTCCAATGCGACAAACCCGAAATTCCGGTAGTAAACACCTCTGAAGCGTGGACACTTGCACTGGCTACTGCTGGACTAACTCCGGTTGTAATTAAAAAACTGGTCGAAGAAACACCATATGCCATTCCTAATGTCCCATCAATAAGCTGGGCAACAAAACCTACTATTACATATAAATATATACCCTGACTTAGTTGATTATTTGCAAAAGTTGAAAAATCGGAAATACTAAACACACGCAAAACATAAACACAACATAACCATATTACAACAGAAACCATTAAAAAACTTCCTATTAATATTAAATACCATTGCAACAATGATTTAAATGTAAGTTGTTTATTATTTGCTTTCATTTTTTTTTTGCAAAAATAATAATTAATATATTTGTCTATATACTATATAGATTTTTATCGTTATTTTTTTACAAAATACTATATTTATCTCTATCATACTAGAAAAATGGATGTTTGTAATTCATTTTGATAAAACGAATTAACTCAAAAACAGTAACGGGCGTATTCCAACCTACTCATTTTTATTTAAAAAGAATCGTCTTCTTTTTACAAATTTTGGATGCTTTATTTTTTTTGATTTTTATCGGTCAAATCAAAATATAATTCTGTATTTTTGAAACCTAAATTTGTAACCAACATGAAGTATATTTAGTTTTTTCGATTATGGTATTATTCGCATCATGCAATTCTGAGCAAAAATTGAACTACCCACAAACAAAAAAAGTGGACACTACCGACACATATTTTGGTGTAAACGTACCAGATCCCTATCGTTGGCTTGAAAACGACACATCGGCCGAAGTTAAAGCCTGGGTTGAAGCGCAAAATAAAGTTACGTTTGATTATTTAAGCAAAATTCCGTTTCGCGATAAAATTAAAAACAGAATAACAACTCTTTTTAATTATGAAAAAAGAACCGCCCCTTTCAAAAAAGGGAATATGTTTTTTTACTATAAAAACGATGGCTTACAAAATCAAAGTGTTTTATACGTAACCGATGATATATCAAAACCCGGCAAAATTTTGCTCGACCCTAACACATTTTCTGCCGATGGTACCGTTGCATTAAGCTCTTTAGCTATTTCGCCGGACGGAAAAACACTTGCCTACGCTATTTCAAAAGCTGGTAGCGACTGGAACGAAATTTATTTTAAAGAAATTGAAAGCGGAAAAACACTTGTCGATACATTGCATTGGGTAAAATTTTCGGGAATTGCTTGGTATAATAATGGAGTTTATTATAGTGGATATGATAAACCCGAAAAAGGAAAAGAACTTTCGCAAAGCAATAAATTCCATAAACTATTCTACCACCGCATTGGTAACAAGCAAGAACAGGATGTTGTGGTAATGGAAAAAACAAACGAGCCTTACCAAAACTTTTTTGCAAACAATACCGGAGACGACCAAGTTTTGTGTATTTACGAAGAAAAAGCAGGAACCTTAGGCAATGCTTTACACATTATGAATTTAAGTAATACCAAACCTACTATCGAAACCCTTGTTTCTACATTTGAATACCAATATAGCGTTATTGAACATATCGGCAACTTTCTGTATTTAAAAACCAACGAAAATGCCAACAATAATAAAATTGTACGTATTTCACTTAACAATTTAAAACAAATTGAAACAATTATACCCGAATCAAATGACGTAATAAATGATGTAAACATTTTAAAAGACAAAATAGTCGTCAATTACATGCACGATGCACACTCCTTATTAAAAGTTTTTGATTTACAAGGGAAATACCTTTTTGATATTGAACTTCCATGCATTGGTACTGTAAACTCCTTTAATAGCAAACCGAATGATGAAATTGCTTTTTTTGATTTCACCTCATTCAACTATCCCACTACCATTTTTAAGTACAACATCGAAACCAAAACAACCGAAGTGTGGTTTAAACCTTCTATCGATTTTAACGAAAACGATTACGAAGTAAAGCAAATCTTTTATGAAAGCAAGGACAAAACTAAAATCCCCATGTTTATTGTGCACAAAAAAGGATTGGAATTAAACGGAAAAAATCCAACCTTGCTTTATGCCTACGGTGGTTTTAATATTAGCCTTACACCTTCATTTAGTACTTCGCGTTTAGTTTGGCTCGAACAAGGAGGCGTTTTAGCTATAGCCAATCTCAGAGGAGGTGGCGAATATGGTGAAAAATGGCACTTAGACGGCACCAAACTAAAAAAGCAAAATGTATTCGACGACTTTATCGCTGCTGCCGAATATCTTATACATCAAAAATATACTTCTCCCGAATATCTTGCCATTCAAGGCGGTTCGAACGGTGGCTTGTTAATTGGTGCTGTCATCAATCAACGTCCAGAACTTTTCAACGTCGCCTTACCGGCAGTGGGAGTAATGGACATGCTTCGTTTCCATAAATTTACTATTGGTTGGAACTGGATTACCGACTATGGATGCAGCGACAATAAAGAAGAATTCGAGGCATTATATAAATATTCGCCACTTCATAATATTAAAGAAAATGTAAATTATCCCGCTGTACTAGTAACGACAGCCGACCATGACGACCGTGTTGTCCCCGCTCACTCGTTTAAATACATTGCGACTCTTCAAGAAAAATATAAAGGCAACAATCCGGTTCTTATTCGTATTGATACTCAAGCCGGACATGGAGGAGGAAAACCAACAACGAAAATAATCGAAGAAGCTGCCGATGTCTATTCATTTATTTTTTATAACATGAAAATTAGTCCTAAATTTAATCATTAACATCCTCCATTTAAACACCAACTCTGTCAATTATGTCAACCAATACATCACTTCCATTTATTGTTATTGAAGGTAATATTGGTGCCGGTAAAACAACACTCGCTACCATGCTGAGCGAAGATTTGCATGGCCGACTTATACTCGAGCGTTTTGCAGAAAACCCCTTTTTGCCAAAATTTTATGAGGAACCTCAACGCTGGGCTTTCCCTTTAGAATTATCCTTTCTTGCTGATCGCTATAAGCAACTAAAAGAAGAATTGCTTCAACCATCTTTGTTTGACCAATACATTATATCAGACTATTATTTTATGAAATCGCTGATATTCAGCAAACAAACCTTAGCTCAAGACGAATTTAACTTATACAAACAACTTTTTGAAATTATTTATCACAGCATACCAAAACCCAACTTATTTGTTTATTTGCACGCACCCATCGAAAAAATTTTAAACCAAATCAAACTAAGAGGGAGAACCTACGAACAAGAAATTTCTGAAGAATATTTACAGCACATCCATGAAAATTATTTAGAATTTATCGAAACTCAAAAACATATTCCGGTTTTAATCATCAACACAGAAAATCTCGATTTTGTTAGTAATATTAAGGATTACAAAGAGATTAAAAAATCTATTTTTGAATATTTGAATCAAAATGGCATCCATAAAATATTTTTTTATTAATAATTAATTTGTGATTCAAAAAATGATTTCTAATTTTGTAGCAAAATATTTTATATGAATTAATAATTAATCCTAAAACGATATGAAGAAAAATTACATCATCTATTCCGTTTTATTTTTAGCTGTATCCGTTGCTTTTAGTGGTTGTACAGGCCTAAAAAAAATGAAGAAAAAACAAGGTTTAATTACCTATCAACAAACTCCAAATCCATTGGAAATGCATGGTGATAGCGTAATATTAAACGTTACTGGTAACTTTCCTCCTAAGTACTACAAGAAAAAAGTAACGTGCGAAATTACCCCTGTATTCAAAAACGCCAACGGTCAAGAAATCCCATTTAAATCAATAAAAGTTCAAGGCGAAAAAGTACAAGATAACAACCAGGTTATTAAAACCTTGGATGGAGGCAAATTTAATTACACAGCCAAAGTTGCTTACACTCCCGAAATGCGTATTGGTGATGTGAATGTTAAAATTCATGCCTTTGTTAAGAGCAAATTTGTTGATTTTGACCCTGTAACCATTGGCAAAGGAACCATTGCTACTCCCGGTTTGCTCGAAAAAGATGCAAAACCAATTTTAGCAAAAGATAATTTTGTCCGCATTTTCCCCGAACAAAAAGAAGCTTCTATTTTATATGCAATTAACCAAGCCAATGTTCGCCCCCAAGAACTTACAAAAGCCGAAATGAAGGAATTAAAAAAATACTTAGAAGCAACTCAAAAAAATGCTCGCAAACAAATTAAAGGCGTAAATATTTCTTCGTATGCTTCACCTGATGGACCGGAAGATTTAAATGCTAAATTATCTGATAATCGTGGTACAACAGCAAATAGTGCTATTAAGGACCAATTTAAAAAATTAGAAAAAGCAAAAGAACAAGGCTTTTTCAATACCAAAGCAACCCCCGAAGACTGGGAAGGATTCCAAAAACTTATGTCTGAATCTGATATTGCCGACAAAGATTTAGTATTGCGTGTTCTTTCGATGTACAGCGATCCCATTCAACGCGAAAAAGAAATTAAAAACATCAGCAAGGCATTTACTCAAATAGCTGACAAAGTATTACCAAAACTTCGCCGTTCACAATTAAAAGTTAATGTTGATAGCATTGGTCGCAGCGATGAAGAAATCATTAAAACCTTTGATAGCCTACCAAGTGCATTATCAGTTGAAGAATTAATATATGGTGCAACATTAAGTAAAGACCTTAATACACAATTAAAATATTACAAAGCTGCTGCTAACCAATACAGCAACGATTGGAGAGGTTTCAACAACGCAGGTTTTGTTTTGGTTCAACAAGGCAATTTAAATGAAGCAAAAGAACAATTTGAAAAAGCAAAAGCTCTTAATGCCGGAAACAACATTGTATTAAACAACTTAGGTGTTATTGCTTTACGCGAAGGTGATTTTGCAAAAGCTGAAGAATATTTCAAATCTGCCGGCGGTGCAGGAAACGAAGTTAATTACAACTTAGGTATTTGTGATATTAAAAAAGGCGACTACAATGGTGCTGTTGCTAAGTTTGGTAGCTATTGCACATTCAACGCAGCTTTAGCTAAATTGTTAAGCGGTAATCCCGATGCAGCCAGCAAAGCTATTGATTGTGCTGAAGATAAAGATCGCGATATGATGTATTACCTAAAAGCTATCATCGGTGCTCGTCAAGGCAATACAGATTTAATGTACAATAGTTTACGCGCTGCCATTAGCAAAAATGCTAAATTGGTTGAAATGGCAAAAACCGACATGGAATTTGCAAAATCATTCAACGATGACACCTTTAAATCTATCGTAAAATAAGCATTAAAATATTCTTAAAAGAGGCATCTTCTTGAAAAAGTAGATGCCTTTTTTGTATCTTTATGCCCCTTATGAAACCATTATACACCATAGTTATTTTTACATTACTTCCTATTGTTCTTTTTGCACAACAGGTTACCAAGATTATGGGAAACGTAAAAGATGCACAAACGAAAGAAGCCCTGCCTTTTGTAAACGTTTACCTCAAAGGTACTAAAGCCGGAACGATATCCGATATTAACGGCAATTACAAAATCGAAACGAAAGAAAAAAGCGATTCACTTATTATTTCATTCGTTGGTTATGAGCGACTTGCAAAAAAAATACAAATAGGTCGATTCCAAACGATTAATATAGAATTAAAGCCATCGGCAATTGCTCTGAAAGAAATAACCGTAACTACAAAAAAAAGAAAACACAATAAAGACACTCTTGCGCTAGAACTACTCGATAAAATTTGGGAACACAAAAAAGAAAACGATATCGATAAACTCGATTATTACGAATACGAAACGTACAACAAAGTTCAATTCGATTTAAACAACCTAAGCGATGACTTTCTGAACAAAAAAATAATGAAGAACTTTCAGTTTGTAAAAAATTATATCGACACTTCTACCGTTAATGGCAAAGCATATCTTCCGGTGTTTATCTTAGAGTCTGTTTCCGATTATTATTATCGCAAAAAACCCAAATCAGAGCGAGAATATATAAAAGCCACTCACGCTTCCGGAATTAATAACGAAAGCGTTAACCAATTTATGGGCAATATGTACATTAAAATTAATTTGTACGATGATTATATTGATTTATTTGGAAAAGGCTTTGTTTCACCCATTGCTCGATTAGGACGATTATACTATCGATATTATTTAATAGATAGCGGAATGGTTGATAATCGAAAATGCTACCACCTTGCCTTTGTACCAAAAATCAAACAAGAAAACGTTTTTAATGGAGATTTATGGGTTGTTGATACTTGTTTTGCCGTAAAAAAGATAGAATTTAGAATAGATAAAAATGTAAATATCAATTTTATCAATAACGTCAACATTACACAAGAGTTTGTTCCCATCAACAACACAGCATGGATGCTAAGCAAAGAATCCATCATTGCTGATTTTAATATTTTTGAAAATCCTAACAACGCCACGGGTTTCTTTGGTCGTAAAACCACAACCTATCGAAACCACATTGTTAATAAAGCACGCGAAGACAAAATATATGATATTCCCAGCGACATTATTGTTGCCGAAGATGCATCAAAAAAAGACAATAATTTTTGGGATACTATACGCCACGAACCTTTAAACCAGAAAGAGCAAGGAATTTTCAACATGGTTGATAGCATCAAAGACGTTAAAGTTTTTAGAACCTTTTACGACATTATGAATGCCATTATAACCTATTATTATGTATTAGGAAAGTTTGAATTCGGTCCCTATTTTACAATTTACAGCTTTAACAATGTTGAGGGAAACAGAATTTGAATTGGGGGCAGAACAAGTAATAAAATAAGCACAAAATACATGATT
>Ga0116177_10000442_pt1 | contig 30746 bp, 25 predicted proteins | sample AD_STIC10_MetaG_FD_89750 | JGI IMG/M metagenome (GOLD analysis project Ga0116177, IMG submission 89750) | Active sludge microbial communities of municipal wastewater-treating anaerobic digesters from USA - AD_STIC10_MetaG | ecosystem: Engineered > Bioreactor > Anaerobic > Digestate | place: USA... | reverse complement strand
GGGAGAAAAGTTTAAAAGACTTGAAAAGTCCTTTGACGATCTAAAAAGAGAAAGTATACGCACGGAAATAGCCATGGCTCCTTACGTATTGATATTTCAAATGATTACGGATATTCTTTCTCCTGTTCTGCTTATAATAGCCACATCTGAGTTTATATCCGGCTCAATAGGGAAGGTAGAATACTTCTCCTTCATAGTCATAAGTATAGCACTAACAAATATTTTAAGAGGTTTTTCTACTCAGTATGCCATGCTCAGGTATCTTAAGCTTGCAAGTGACAAGCTTATAAACGTGTATAACGAAAAGGCTGTCGGATACACGACAGATGAACCGGATTTTAAAAACTACGATATACAGTTCAGTGATGTAAGCTTTGAATATGAAAAGGATGAAGGAACTTTAAAAAACATAAGCTTCTCTTCCCCACACTGTACAACAACTGCTCTTATAGGGCCGTCAGGGTCAGGGAAAACCACTATCACAAGTCTTATTGCACGATTCTGGGATATAAACAAGGGAAAAATTACCCTAGGCGGACAGGATATACGGGATATAAATCCAGACTCTCTTTTGAAACATATAAGTATGATCTTCCAAGAAGTATACCTGCTTAATGACACTGTTGAGAATAATATCAAGCTGGGCAACCCTCATGCTACACATGATGAAGTTGTACAGGCGGCCAAGCTTTCAAGGTGCCATGACTTTATAGTACAGATGGATCAGGGATATCAGACCGTTATTGGAGAGGGAGGATCCACTCTTTCGGGAGGTGAAAAACAGAGAATTTCAATAGCCCGTGCTCTTTTGAAGGATGCTCCAGTAATACTTCTTGATGAAGCTACAGCTTCTCTGGATGCAGACAATGAGCATGAAATAAGAAAAGCACTTAAAAAGGTTACTGCAAATAAAACCGTTGTGGTTATAGCTCATAGGCTAAATACAATTAAAGATGCTGACCAGATAATCGTGCTTAACGAAGGCAGGATAGAAGAAGCCGGAAGTCATTCGGAACTTATGAAAAATAAAAAGAGATACTTCAATATGTTTACTGAAATGGAAAATGCCCAAAGCTTTTCCCTTTAGTACCCCTGCAATAAAAAGATCCCACGAAAATATTTTCGTGGGATTTTTTTATCTTTCTGAAATTTTTTTATTTCTTTCTTCAAGAAACTTCTTTATCTCCCGGGCATCCTTCATCGTAAGAACCGTTTGAGCATCATTGACAGCCTCATTCATATCAGCAAGGGAGAAAAGACGTCGGATATTGAGTATACAAGGAGGAGACATTGAAAATTCATCAAGTCCCAGTCCAAGGAGAAGATAGGCCATAATCTCATCTCCGGCTGCTTCTCCGCACATTCCAACATCAATTTTTTCTTTATGGCCATTCTCTATAACTGTTTTTATAAGCCTCAACACTGCCGGATTATATTGATTGTAAAGCTCGGCTATTTTAGGATTCATTCTGTCAACAGCTGTTGTATACTGAATAAGATCGTTGGTACCAATACTGAAGAAGTCACATTCTTTGGCCAGAATATCCGAGATCACAGCGGCTGAAGGTACTTCAATCATTATTCCTATCTGGATTGAACGGTCGTATTCTATAGATCTTTTATCAAGCTCCTGCATACATTCGCTTATTATTTCTTTGGCAGTCATTAGTTCTTCAAGACAGCTTATCATGGGAAACATTATTCTTGCCCTTCCGAAAATACTTGCCCTCAGTATCGCTCTTAGCTGTTTTTTAAACATCTCTTTCTTTTCAAGACATATTCTTATGGCACGAAATCCAAGGAAAGGATTGTCCTCTTTTTCGAGTCCGAGATATGGAACGTTTTTATCTCCACCTATATCAAGGGTTCTTATTATAACCGGCTTTGATTTCATATCCGAAAGTACTTTTTTATAGATCACAAACTGCTCTTCTTCCGAAGGTTCATTGTCTCTGTTCATATATAGAAACTCTGTCCTGAAAAGTCCGACTCCCTGGGCACCATTTTCAAGTGCGGCAGAGGTATCGTTCTGTGAGGCAATGTTCGCATAAAGTTCAACCTGATGATTATCATGAGTAAAAGTTTTTTTATCTTTGAACTGCATGAGCAGTTTTTTGTGTTTCTCCTTGACAGCTTTCATTTCAATATATTTTTTTACAAGCTCTCCATCCGGTTGGATAAAGATCTCTCCGCTTTCACCATTAAATACTATAAAAGTTCCTGTTTCAACCTGTTCTGTTATCCCCCCAGCACCTACGATAGCAGGAATTCCAAGATTTCTCGCTATTATGGCTGCATGTGAGGTTCTGCCACCACTTTCCGTTATTATGCCGCAGACTTTTTGACTGTCCATAGATGCTGTATCTGAAGGTGAAAGCTCCTGGGCAACTATTACAGAACCGTCCGGCATAGCTTCAAGTCCTGTCCCTGTTCCAAGAATACTTTTTATTACTCTCATTCCGACATCTTTCACATCGGCAGCCCTTTCACGTATATACTCGTCTTCTATCTGCATAAACTGTATATAAAAGTCTTCTGCTGTTTTCACGACAGCATAGGCAGCGCAGAGTTTCTCTGCTTGAATATGGTCTCTGACCGTCTGAACAAACTCATCGTCCTGCAAAATCATCAGATGAGCCTGAAAAATACCCGCATCGGTTTCTCCGAGCTTCTCTCCGGAAGCTTGTATGAGTTTTTCCAGCTCCAAAGCACTTTTTTTAAGAGCTGTTTCTAGTATTGCAAGCTCTTTCTGCGGATCGTCAGAGTTTTTTTGAAGACTTTCAACTTCAATTTTTTTTAAAAGGAATACCTTTCCTATGGCTATACCCGGTGAAACTGCTGTGCCCTTCATATCATCACCTACTCGCTGAAAGACTTTACGAGTTCACTTAATTTTTCCAAAGCAGTTTCTTCATCTTCCCCTTCTGCCCTGAGTTCTATTTTGGTACCTTTGCCGGCTCCCATTCCCAAAACGTTCAGAATGCTTTTGCCGTTGTACTCTTTTCCGTCTTTTACCAAAGTTATTTTAGCTTCAAAACTTTTGGCAAGCTTTACAAACTCGGATGCAGGCCTTGCATGAAGACCTGTTTCATTCTGTAAAAGTATATCCATTGTTTTCATAGTCAGCACTCCTCTTTTTTTGATATAAGCTTCAGAAATGACTCCCCGTTTTCAGGTTTTTCAGCATTAAAATACTCAGCAACGGTTGCTCCTATATCTGAAATGGTTTTGCGTTCACCTATAAAAATATTCTGAACACCCTCTTTGTATATCAGTATAGGGACATTTTCTCTCGTATGGTGGGAGTGACCTATTGTCGGATCATTTCCGTGATCTGCCATGATTATCATGATGTCCTGTGGATTGAGCATAGGCATAAACCTGCTTATATATACGTCTGCAACACTGAGTCTGTCGGCATACAGAAAGCTGTCTTCCTTATGTCCGGCAAGATCTGTTTCCTGAACATTGGTACATATAAAACCGGTTTCCATTTCCATGGCTTTCTCTATGGTCTTTTCCATTACATACGCTGTATCGACACCGGGAATACTTTCTCCGTATGGGTTTTCAACAATATCGGCTACTTTGCCTATCAAAACTGTTTTTATTCCTTTTTTTCCCAGCAGACAGGGAACCTGTACCCTTGAATCAATTCCGTAGCCAAGATGCTGGACGAAGTATCCTTCATCGTATACTCCGGATCCGGGTGCATTTATTCCGGCATATATCCCGTCTTTTATCTCATATGCTCCGATAATTTTTTCAACCGGAACATTCTTTCCTCCAAAAACAATTACCCTTGATACATGAACCTCTTCTCTTACTATTCTGGCAATCTCAACTTCTTTTTCAAACGCAATCTTATCAAAAGTGGCAGTAACGTTGTATGCCTGTCCGCCGTCTGCCTCAAGATTATCTCCTATCGTTACGCAGCCGTCGACTAAAAGCACCCTAAGATTGTTTTGACCTATAAAATCTACACTGTGACCGTTTCGGATAAGCTTTTCACTTACTGCATCAATTGATTTTGAAAAAGGTTCCATGACAGGACGCCTGGGTTTTGTACCCATTATCTCCTGATGTCCATAAAAGGTATCTGCATTGAAGTGCATAAGTGCCGACCTTCCCCATACTGCCATGGGATTTTTTTTCATGACATCCGTTTCATGATTCAGAGCATTCATCAGTCCCAGTTTTTCTAGCCCGCTGAGTTTAAGCCCGCTTACTTTTTCGAATATATGTAAAGCTGTATTTGCACCGTTATCTTGAGGTCTTATTCTTGGTACATCTTCCATGAAGCCTACTCCGAAGCTGTCAAGTACTATAACTATAAACTTTCCCATTAACTCATCTCCCGATTATTTTTCCCTGGCTGTCATAGACTCCCAGCAAATTTATCTGTCCGCCCGATAAGTCAACCACTGCAACATGGCTTCTGGTAACAAAGATCTGTGATCTGAAAGACATAACCACACACTTGCCTACTTCATGACTGTGCTGCAGCTGCATATGATAGTCTATGCTCTGCGGATCAGGCGTTATGACTTTATCCTGAATGCTGTCAGTCATACTTCTGCCAACAATTGCATTCTCCATGTGTGAACGCCGGTAATGCCCTCCACCAAAAATATATGCGCTTGCTTCAAAGTTATGCGAGACTTCGGAAACATAAACCACAGCAGGAAGTTCTTCAAGGTCAAAATCCCTGTGCATAGGCGTACTTCCGGTAAGTCCGTGCCCGGGTTCTCCGTGTGTTCCGCCCAGATCCGCTATCTTTTGGATTGTCCTGACACAGGTAGCGGACGGCATATTTATCTGGGTGATTGGAATACCGTTTTTACTGCAAATTTCTTCTGCTTTTTTCAATGTAAGAACATTGTGCGTAGGCATAATATCTCTCTGCTTTTCATCATATATGAAACATGGAAAAGAGGTCAGACCGGCAAGCTTTACATTTTTAAGTTTTTTTATACTACTTATAAGCTCTGTAAGCTCTTGGAGCCTGAAGCCGGCGTTTTGTGAAGGATATATCTCGTCCTTATCGTCATATATGCGCAGCATTATTTCCTGTATTTTTCCCAGTGCACAAGCCTGCATGTCAATTTCTTTTATCTTATCGTATGAATAAACTGTAACTATCAAGGGGTCTGCCATAAGAATCTTTTTTATGCTGTTGCTGGGAATCTGTACAAGATGTCCGACATTTCCTATCTTTATGTTATTTTCAATAAGATTCTGAGCTTCCCTGAAATCAACTGTAACTGCTCCCTCGTAACCTATCTCTGAAATTTTTGATGCAATTAAAGGATTTCTTCCAAGCTGCTTGGTCATAAAGTAAAGCTTTACTCCGTATTTATCAGCTTCTTTTTTTATCTTTTGTGCATTGGCGGTTAAAGTGTTGATATCTATTAAATAGGTGTCAGGCGATATCTGACCGCTCCGGTGAAGCTCAAAAGCAGCCTCTATAAGTTTTGGGTTTCTTTTTATGGTCTTTTCCAAAAACATGGCTTCACCTCACACTCATTACGGAAGAAACCGACTGTTCGAGTATTCTTATGATTGTTTTCGCACCGCTTCTCATAGGGTTTATTCTTATCATTCTTTTTTCAAGCAGAGGATCTGCCTGTCTGAATGTACCGGAAATCCTGTAAAAAAGAGGACAAAACTCATACTTTGACTCTGAACCGACAGGATTTGGAATCGCACCCAGCTCCTGGGCAAGTACAAGAATCTTTGCTGCGATATCTTCGTAAAATTCGACCAAAAGCACTTTAGACTGTGCATTGGCAATGTAAGCTTTTTTTACTCCCTTGATTTTTCCGGAGTTTATATACTCAAAAACCTCCTGAATTACCTCTGCCTGTATGGCAAGACTTACCGGGGCATAGATCATGCCGCTGAGAGCGTCCAATGCTTCATGACCCTGAACCTGACCGCCTCCCGAATAGTTCATTGCTCTTATTTTGTCTATAAACTCTTTTTTCCCGATTATACATCCTATTCCTTCAGGTCCAAGAAGTTTGAATGCTGAAAAAGCTGAAAGATCTGCTCCGCACTGTACACCTATTTGAGGAGTCTTCATGACGGCATAGTTGTCATCTACAATAACTGTAAGCTCAGGTTTTTCATCTTTTATACAGCGGATAACCTGCTCCAGACTGTATCTGTCATCAATCTTCTGCCGTGTATGCTGGATTATCACAGCACTTATCTGGGGATTACAGTGTAATTTTTCTTTTATGTCCTCAATTTTGTTAAAATCAACACAGACGGTATTAAGTCCCATACTTTTTATTGTTACGCCTGTGGTTGGATAAACCGGGGCATCGTGAATAAGCACTGTATCTGATGGGTTAAGACAGGAAATCATGGCACATCTTATGGCTCCTGTTCCTGCACCTCTTACAAGAATTGCCGACTCTACAGCAAAAAAATCACTTATGGCTTTTTCTGCTTGTTGGGTGGTATGAGGCATATTAATACCTAAAGAAACTCCAAGATCGCCCCTGTTTAATATTTCTTTTCCCGTAAAATTGCGGGTTATGCACTCTATCATCCTGAACTGGAGTTCTTTTGCCTGTTCAACTGTCAAGGATTCCAAAGGATAAGTATTAAATATCACAACACATCACTCCCAAAAATTTTCAATGGATTGTTTTTAAGCATATTCTGAATATCTTCCTCTCTGGTTCCGGCCTTTCTGAGCTGAGGAACAAAAAAATCAAGAAGATAACTGTATCCCTTGCCCCCGAAAGCCTTCATATGTGACTTTCTTGTTATGTCCATTGAAAGCACCATCCTTTCGGAATATCCCTCGCTGCAAAGGTAGTGAACCATTTCCAAACGCTTTTCATCACTGAGATAGTTTTCTTTTCCTATTGTGTCTATCTCTACGTAAACTCCCAGATTGATTATCTTTTTTATATACTGTGCGTCTCCCTTTAAATCTGTATGTCCTATTATTATCTTATCCAGATTGGTTCCGTACTCTTTGAATATTTCTATCTGTTCTATGGCCATGCTGCCCAGAGTAGTGTGTGTAGTTATGGGCACTCCTGTATTATTATGGGCTATACAGGCTGCTTTAAAAACTTTGAGTTCGGAGGGGGTGATTGTATCAAGAGATGTTCCGACCTCTCCTATTATCCCGGCATGTGCTCCCAATCCGTCTATTCCTCTAAGAATCTCACCCTCCATTATCTTAGAAAGCTCTTTTTCACTTTTGTCCATAACGTACTTGGGAAGAAAAGGATCTTTATAAAACCCGGTTGAGAAAATAAAGTTCATGCCTGTTTCTTCCATCAGCTTTATTACATAGCTGATATCTCTCCCCATGCCTATATTGGTCACTTCAACTATATTTGAAACACCTTTTTCTTTAAGCTCGGATACTTCGGATTTGGTTTGCTCGTAGCAGTCAAGCCTGCAGTCTTCATCCTTTTTTATACCTGAAAGATCAAGCTTCATATGTTCGTGCATATATGTATATCCGTTTTTTATAATTTTCAGTCACCGTCCTTGAAAGTATATTCGTTATGTCTTCTCAGAAAAGATCTGTGAAAGTACTCATGCACAAGGTTGCTTTGCATAAATTTATATGCCACATGATCCGCAAGGGTAATAAGTTTTGAAAAAACCGCTGTTCCGCTTGGACCACACAGTAGAATCCCTTTTGAAAAAACATCACATGGAATACCGATAGCACTGCAGTTAAGCATGTTGGCGATCCTAAGAAGATTTTTACCGGATCTAGCCTGACTGGCCTTAGTATCCGAAAAACTTCCGTAAACACTGTCACCTATGCCCAAAGTATCAATCGGGCCTTCAGCACATGCTACAACATCTGCATCGGCAAATATCTCTTTCATAGCTTTTATAGAGTTTTCCCTGTTCATAAAATCGGGAAACTCATACTCTATTATTTTTAAATTTTCTATACCGTCCAGTACACCTGACAAAAGCTCCATATGGCTTTTTCCATCAGGCGATATAAGATTACATGGAACGGCAACGGTAATTTTTCCAGTATAAGAATCAACCTCGCCCGTCAGAACTTTTACAGCTTCTTTCATTATGCCGTAATCATAAGAAATCAATCCTGTTCCTGCACAAAATTCTATTCCGTCAGTAGATTTTTTTTTAGACTGTGACTGATAGCCAAGACCTTTAAGAAGACAAGAAAAAAGGTTCAGGGAAAATGCAGGACCCAAAACCGATCCTCCGCCGTCTGTAGCCAGAGCAATATCGTTTATTCCGTAAAGAACATTTACCGCACCTGCCGATGAAGACCCGGTCATTATGCCTCCTGAAACCGGATTGCGCAGATTCACATCAATGGCACGTCCACCGTCTGACATCTTGTCCAGCGTATTAAATATAAAGTTGGCTTGGGAAAGTTTTTTAACGGCTCTTTCATCAATACCTGAACTGTTTTTTACTCCCATAAGGTAAATCCTTTCCCAGCTTTCCATTTTTTCTGTCAGTATATCCGGAACATCATAGTTGATTTTTTCTATGGTGGTTCCTAAAAACTCAAAAGCCCTGAGCTGTTTCTTATATGTGCTGTAAATAAGTTCTTCTCTTTTATCCATCTTCACACCTTATTTTAAAAATGGAGGCGTAAAGCCTCCATTTCCTTTATACTTTATACAGACCTATTACTGAAAGAATGTTTATGAGTATTCCAACTATTATTGCTCCCACAGGTCCAACCGCCATGTCAACAATTGGCTTCTTAGAAACTTTATTAAGAACATACAGGCCGACTACTACAAAGAATCCCAGCTTAGGAGCCATTGCATTTGCAGCTATCATACCGCCGACAAGAAGAGCAACTTCAAGAACTTTACTCATAGCAGTTCTTATGTTGTCGCCTGCTTTTCTCATACCGGGGAACTTATCCAAAAGCTTGGCAAGGGCACCCAAAAGAAATACTTCAAGAACGATGACCGCAGCACCCAGAATAAATGCAAGCAGTGCATTTTTGGTAAGTATACCCACTACAAATACGAATGTCATTCCGACTGGACCGTAAACGCCTGTTGCAAGAGCGGTTGTTGCAACCAAAGGAATAAAACCGATACCTCTGGCAAAAGCAGTAAGGGCTGCTTCAGCATTTTTTCCATCTTTAAGAAGATTGAGCGAAATAGGATCGCCTGCAAGTATTCCATAACTTGTCGCGGCGGCCACAAGTCCTCCCATTATAGAAAGCCATACGATATTTTTCTTGATTCTTGAGACCCTGTCTCCGAATAGTCCTTTATAGTCAATACCCTTTGAATCCGGCTCGGCTTTTTCTCTCATGGCATAGATTATCATGATGATCATACCTGCAAGCAGTGCCATACCTTCGGGGTTGAGAGCTATACTGGATGTGCCTACTTTAAACACTCCATAGTACTGAACTATCTGTCTCACAATGAAAGAGACTACCAGTGTGAAAAAGACCATGCTTAACACCGTACTGATAACCTACAACTATTGCCGGAAAAACTGCAAATGCAGCTATTATAGGATCTCCAACCTTTCCGAGATTTGAAAGGAAGTTCACAGGAAGCTTGGCAAAAACATCTACTATAACCTGCAGACCTACCATGATTCCAAGACCATACAATGCTCCGACAACACCGGCTATTATCATACCTTTTTTGCCTGAAGGAGACCATGTACCTATTATATCTGTTCCCAGAAGCACAGAGTGAATAAGAATTATGGTTGCCGCTATTGAAACCGGAATTCCAAAACCAATAACCAATCCAAAACTCAATGCAAAACTGGTTGCTGCAAGTGCTTTTTTGTCCATTCTGCCTTCAAGATACTCCGGCATTATAGGCCTTAATCCATCGTTGAAAACTGCTACGCCCTTATTGGCAAGAATTGCCGCCATACATCCGATCAGAGCTATTAACACGTATCCCATAGACTTACCCCCCTAAAGTTATTTTAGAATCTCTTTCATTATAACGGGAAGTACCTGATCGGCATGCTGCGGAGTAAAACCGAACGCTTTTTTCCCGTTTTTAACCTCGTTTTGAATTTCTGCATCACTTTTAATCTTTCCGGGCATAGAAACCGTCGCACACAGGTTCATACCGAGCAATGCAATAGCCATGGCAAGCGCTCCGCCACCACCGGTATTACATGCACCGAAATAATAATCGGCATTTCCGGCTTTTATAGCCATTGCCGCCTGAATATCCGACATGATGACTACCGAAACTTTTTCCTTTCCGATTTCCCTTATCTTTCTGGCAACCATATCCTTGTCAATCTGGCCGCCTACAACGATATTAAGCAACTTGACAGCTCCTTTCTAGTCATTTTGTTTGAATAGCACACAAAGGTGCATGTATATATAACCCCTTTCATCATCCGGTATTGAACCGCCAAAAATCCTTTCCAATCCGTCAGTTACCTTTACTGCTTTCTCAAAATTACAGTCACCGGTAATTTCCTCATAGATATCTGTTTCAAGGCTGTTTACCGTCTTTCCTTTTTTTATTCTGTCCAGCGCAATGCAAAGATGAGTTATAAGCATTGAACCATTTTCTTCTGTAAGAGCAATGCCGTGAGCCTGTTTGAAAAAAGATATAAACTCGGATATACTATCAAAAATATGCTGGTCTATCTGTCCTGAATCCTTAAGAATATTGAGTCTTAGAAATAAATCCATCATTGCCTCCGAAAATCAGTAGTTAGGTATCATCTTACCTGCAAGAACTTTTTTCTGGTACTCTGCAACCTTTTTTATCTCAAGAACCTGAAGCAGGAGATTTTTAACCCCGTCGTTTCCCTTTTTTACAACAATAACCGCATTGGTATCTTCCATATTAAAGCCTTCAAGCTCTATTTTCATAGTATTTATTTCTATCTTCCTGTCGTTTATTTCATCCATATTCCATATTGCGGCTGAAAGTTCTTTATTCAGAAGCTTTGTAAGTATCTGATTATATGGCAGTTCTTTAAAAATTACTTTCTTCCCCTTGCAGACCTCAAGCGTAAGATAGTAAAGGTCAGGCGAAGATTTATCAATACCGATTATCATACCGTCCTGTATCTCATTTTTATCCTGCGAAAAAACAACTGCGTGTTCGTTTACATATGAGTATTTGCCAAAATCCATTACCATCTCTATCTCTGCCGTATCAATGCTCTTGATATATGCGAACTTGGATATGACAGCAAAGTCGTACCTGTCTCTTTGAAGTGCATCTATTCTGTTTTTTGCTCCCCGCATATAAGAAAGTGTGAACGGTATCTTCCTCGATTGGGCACTTTTATAAAGACCGGTTGCAAGTCCTTCATAAAGTCTCGAATAAGGAAGCGGCATAACTCCCATAAGCGTTTCCCAAGAGGTAAGCACCCATAGCTTTTCATAATCCAGTGATTTTATAAAAGTTCCCATATGTCCGCGTGAAACAAGTTCAACAGCTCCGGCTTGCTTAAGATAACCCATGGCATTCTGAACCGTACCTCTGCCATAGGAATACTTCTGGGCATAATAAGACACGGTGTTTATTCTGTCATCAATTTTTTTGGTTATAAACTCTCTTGCCAAAAGTGTTGCCATCAAACCATTTTTTTGCATCAATTCGCTGTTCAAAGCCATATTATAATCCTCATCGTACAGAATTTTGTATTTTGTCTGTTTAAAAAATAAAGATCAATGTACAATCTTTTGTATATTACTTGTATTATAACCAAAGTTACAATCAAAAAAAAGCCTTTTTTCGGCTTTTTTTTGATTGTAAGATGAGATTATCAGCATTTAACTCATAAAACTTCCAAATTGTGTATTTTTTAGCAACTATCAACCTGGGTAGACCAACCAATATATATATATGGATATTTTATGAAATCCAGTATGTTATAATTGAAACAGAAAGATTCACTTACCTACTTTAAAAGGGGAGGGATTACTTTGTTTACAGATGAAAAATTAGGAAAACGGATCAGGAAGTTTTATCCTGAAAACCTTGAAGTAACTTCGTGGGAAACAGTTGAAAGGGAGTTTAAAAAGCTCCTTGAAGAGCCTATAGATTCTAAAGAGGCACTTATGGTTTTTATGGAAAAATTCAGTGAGTTTTATTCGATAATCGCTCAGATTTCAACAGAAAAGTACATAAAAATGACTTGTTATTCCGATAAACCTGAAAATCACGAGGATTACAATAAGTTTTTCTCGGAGATACAGGCTCCTTCTTCAAAGTATGAGTTTCTGATAAACAAGAAATTTTACGACAGCCCTTACAGAAAAGAACTTGGAAAAGAGTACGATCATATGAACAAGATCATCTCAAGAAAGATAGAGGCTTTTTGTGAAAAAAACATCCCGCTTGATGCAAAGGAAAATAAACTCTCTTCAAAGTATGGGGAGATTATCTCCAAATTAAGCACGGAGTTTTTGGGAAAAGAAAGAACCATAACCCAGTTGTCTGTCTATCTTAAGGACCCGGACAGAACAGTGCGTCAGCAGGCATGGGAAAAAATAAACGGTCTTATCGCTGGTAAAAGAGATGAGCTTGAAGAACTGTTTGACAGTCTGATGGAGGTCCGTGTTGAAAAAGCAAAAAATCTTGGTTTTTCAAATTACCGTGATTATAAGCACTTTACCAAGGAAAGATTCGATTACACCCCTGAGGATCTTTATGAATTTCATTCCTCGGTTGAAAAGGCTGTCCTTCCGATTTTAAAAGAGCTTTTTGAAACCAAGCGCCAAAAGCTTGGAATCGATACTTTACGTCCGTGGGACACAGCAGCCGATGAAGACGGTATAACTCTTAAGCCTTATAAAACCAACGATGAGTTTGTTGATAACGCTATAAAAATACTGCACAAGGTAAAGCCGGAGTTTGGAAAAAATCTTGAATTGATGAAAAATACAGGTTTTCTGGATCTTGAAAACCGAAAAGGAAAAGCTCCGGGAGGTTATAACACCCAGCTTCCGGAGTACGGTGGATCTTTTATATTCATGAATGCAGTAGGAATACATGCAAACGTCATAACTCTGCTCCATGAATCGGGTCACGCTATGCACGGTTTTTCATGTAAGCATATTCCATACAATGTTTATAAAAGATATCCCTCTGAAGTGGCTGAGCTTGCATCCATGTCAATGGAACTGATAACCATGGACTATCTTGACGAATACTATAAAGACCGCGTAGATATAAAAAAGGCAAAGAAAGAAGGACTGATGAGTACTCTGAATATTCTGCCATGGGCCATGACGGTTGATGCATTCCAGCAGTGGATATACACCACAAATCACACTGCCGGTCAAAGAGATGCATACTTCGCCGGTCTTATGGACAGATTCAATTACGGAGAAAATTACAGCGGCTACGAAAAAGAAAAAGCTTTAAGGTGGCTCAGACAGCTTCATATCTTTGAAGTTCCCTTCTACTATATAGAGTATGCAATGGCTCAGCTTGGAGCAATAGCTGTTTTCAAAAATTATAAGGAAAACGGAGAAAAAGCCATCGAACAGTATCATAACGCCTTGAAGCTGGGATATTCCAAGCCAATTCCAGAGATATACCGAACCGCAGGAATTAAGTTTGATTTCTCATATGAGTATATAAAAGAACTGGTAGGTTTTATTAAAAATGAAATAGATAAGCTTTAATTATCTCTTACCAAAACCGGTCAGCATTAAGCTGACCGGTTTATTATTTCTATATACCTGATTCCATAAGATGATCCGTACGGTTCATAAAGATTATATGCCTTTTTCCTTCTTCCCATGTCCAAAGATGAACCCCCGTATCCGACGTATTAACAGATACTTCCGTTACCAACGGCAGATTAATGAAACTCCTGAAAAGCATGTTTATCATTCCCCCGTGAGTAACAACAGCTACTGTTTTATCGTGCGGATATTCATGCATGATTTTTGAAAGGACTACTTCGGCACGGCTCCTGAACTCTATCATAGACTCCTGCTCATATATTTTATCGTGCAGGTTTTTTATTGAAGGACGCGGATACTTTGCGGCAGCCTCTTCAAAAAGCAGTCCTGCCAGCAGACCGTTGTTAAACTCCATCAACTCGCTCATGCTTTCTACCTTTACACCTGTTTCGTTTCCTATAAGCTCGGCTGTCTGTGCCGCTCTTTTCAGCGTACTGCTTAAAATATAGTCTGGTAAATAATTTTTTACTATCCACTTTGAAAGCAGTCCTGCCTGTTTAATTCCAAGCTTGGTAAGCGGAAAATCAGCTCTTCCTTCGTGGCGTTTTTCTATATCCGCCTGAGACTGTCCATGGCGTATAATAAGCAGCCTAATATCGATCCCTCCTCGTATAATAGTATAAATTTAAAAACTTTTCCAATAAATTATATGCCATAAACTCAAAGTTTTTACGTAACCAATATGTTAAAACCGGTTGGTAAAAATATATATCAACTGGCTGTTTTCATAAAGAAAGTTTTGTTCTATAATAGTATCATAAAATCAAAAGAGGATGGATCTGATGATAATAATAAATATAAACCGAACCCTTGGAACTCCAATATACCAACAGATTGTTGAAAAAATGCGTGAGCTTATAGATAACGGCGATCTCAGACCGGGGGAAAAACTTCCCTCTACACGCGAACTGGCTGAAAAACTTGGAGTAAACCGCTCTACGGTTTATCTTGCATATGAAGAACTCTGGGTTACAGGCTATATACAAAGCAATCCCGGCTCCTATACCTTTGTCCGAAGAAAAAGAGCATATCCATTGAAAAACGAACCTTCAATAAAAACTGCAATAGACTGGAACACCTGTATTGATAAGAGGATTAATGAACTTTATACCAGAGATGCAAACAGCTATGAAAAAACTCTTAAATTTCCAAGAGAGTATCTTGATATGAAATCCATATCGCCTGATGAAAGACTTTATCCTGTCAAGACTTTTAAAGTAGCTTTCAATGCTGCGGTAAAAGAAAATATGTCCAAAATGTTTTCCTATTCGGATATAAAAGGATACCTGCCGCTTAGAACCTTTTTATCTGCACACCTTAAAAAACACGGTATACAGGCTGATATAAATGAAATAATAATCACCAACGGCTCACAGAACTCACTGGATCTTATAACCAGGCTGCTGCTTTCCGATGGAAGCACCGTTGCCGCAGAATCTCCCACTTATGCCAGCCTTTACAATTTTTTGCGTATGCGCCGATGCAATGTGCAGGAGTTGTCACTTAATGAAACAGGAGGATACGATTTTTCATTCCTTGAAAAATGTGAAAAACCGGCTTTTTTCTACACAACTCCTAACTTCCAAAACCCAACAGGTTACACCATGAGCCAGCAGGACAGGGAAAATCTCCTTAAAAAATGCCAGGAACTCAGAGTACCTATAATAGAAGACGGCTTTGAGGAAGAGATGAAGTACTTTGGAAAATCGCCTCTTTCGATAAAAGCCATGGATACCTCTAAAACAGTCATCTATACCGGAAGCTTTTCAAAAGTTCTTTTCCCTGGTATGAGAATAGGCTGGATTGTTGCGGATAAACCACTTATCGACAGGATAACGTTTCTTAAAAACTGCTCAGATATCTCCTCCGGACAGATAATGCAGGCGGCCGCCTTTGAGTTTTGCCAAAGAGGATACTTTGATGAGCATATAAGAAAACTCAAGAGAGTTTACAAAAAAAGAATGTCTGTTTTTCTTTCACAGATGGACAAAGTAATTCAAAATCCGGATGTTTCATGGACCAAGCCTTTAGGCGGTTATACATCGATGATAACTTTTAATAACGTAAACTCAAATATCCAACAGGTTCACCAGATATTTCTTGACCACGGCATAAGTCCTTACAACGGAAATGATTTCTTTTTCAAACCACAGGAAAAAATTCATTTCAGACTCTCAATAGCAAAGCTGAATGAGGAAGAGATCGAAGAAGCTGTGGATTCATTGAGTAAAGTAATCCATGACGTATACTTACGACATTGAAATTGAAAAGGAGAAAAGTATGACTGATAATATTTTTTACACTGCTCCTCATTTTGAACAGGACATAGTAAAAGCAAAGGATGAGTATATGTATGACTCATCAGGAAAAGAGTACATTGACTTTGAATCAGGCATATGGTGCTGTGCGCTTGGACATTCCAACGATAGAGTAAACCAGGCAATAAAAGATCAGCTGGATAAAGTAACTCACCTGCATACCAAATTGGTAAACTCTGTAAGTAAAAAAGCTGCTGACGATCTTTTAAGGATAACAGGCATAAAAAAAGGAAAAGCAGTCTTCCTTACTTCCGGCAGTGAGGCTGTAGAAATGGGTCTTAAGCTCTCATTTGCAGCAACAGACAGGAAAAAGGCGATTATGTTCAGCAACTCTTATTATTCGGCTCTGGGAACAACCGGCAACTATAAAAACGAAGAGTGCATAATAAAAAAAGACTTTACCGCTTACGATGAAAACGAGCCTGAAAGTTTTTTTTCAGGAATTGATTTTTCACAAGTTGCATGTTGTATATTTGAATTAGGCTCGACAAGCGGGAGAGTACTCTTTCCTCACGAGAAACTCGTAAGGGAACTCAGCCAAAGGGTAAAAAGCTCAGGGGGATATGTCATAAGCAACGAGGTAACAACCGGTTACGGACGTACAGGAAAATACTTCGGATTTCAGCATTACGATATAATGCCGGATATAGTCTGCATGGGAAAAGGTATAGGAAATGGTTATCCGGTAAGCGCCATAGTCATGACAGATATTGTAGCTTCTGCCATGGCCGGAAAGAGCATAGGCCATGTACAGTCCCACCAGAACGATCCTTTGGGCGGAGCAGTTGTATCGGCTGTAATAAAAGAGTTTGAAGAAAGAGATCTTATCAGGGCATCCGCTAACAAAGGAAAGCTTCTGTCTAAAGAGCTTATGACTCTCAAAGAAAAGTTTCAGTGCATAAAAGATGTCCGAGGCAGAGGAATGATGCATGCTGTTGAGTTTGACCAAAAAATTCTTGTGGCAGATATTTCTGCCATGATGTTTGAAAAAGGATTTCTTATTGGCGCTAATGGGTTATACAATGTTTTACGGTTTGATCCCTGCTTAATAATTAACGAAGAAAGCATACTGAAGATGACTAAAGAACTTGAAAAAATTCTGAATCAATTGATGTAAATATTCAAAAACACTTCAAGCATTAATGTTTGGAGTGTTTTTTTATATAGGATATGCAATGGTATTTTTTTGTAAAAGAGTGTATAATCTTTAATATATTAATATTTATATTTATTATTTTATGGTCAAAAATCTTGTGTATAATATATATAATAATAAATTATTGTTATATTTTACTTTTTATTAACTTTAGTGGGGGGAAATATTATTACGGAGGATTCCAAGATGAAAAAGAGTCTAAAAACGCTTATGATTTTTCTTATCTTATGCGTTTCAGTTCTTCCCTTAGTCATTCTCACCGTTGTGACTTCTATATCTTCTTATCAAAGCGATTACAGAGGAGCTGAAAATTATCTTAAGGTTGCCAATTCTCTAAAAGCAAAGACCATCGAAGATAGTATAGCTCCCATCTCAAAAGCTGTTGATTTCATGTCTCAGAACAACAGTCTGCGTTTGTATGAAAAAAACATAAATGATTCTACACTCTTTATTGATGATTTCAGAAAACTTAAAAGCACCTTTCCGGAAATTCAGCTTTTTTTTGTAGGATATGAAGACAAGAGTATCTTCTTTTATCCTCATAACGAAGTAGACAGCAGCTACAATCCCAAAGAGCGTTCATGGTATATTCAGGCTGTTGCAAATGCTGGAACTACGGTTACAACAGATCCTTACGTTGATACTGTTACCAAAAAAATGGTGGTTTCTGTGGTAAAGACCTTTACCGGAAACACAGGCGCTTTGAAAGGAGTTGCCGGAGCCGATATCGCTATAGATAGCCTTCTCACAGAAATATCCGCTAATAACAGTTTTAGAAGCTCTTACTCATTTGTTGCAGATGCTGCAGGTAAAATAGTCCTGCACTCTGATAATAGTATGATGGGAAAAAGCATATCCGAAGAATCTTATTTTTCAAAGGTAAAAGAAAACCAGGGTGTTCTGGGAGAGAAGATAGGTGATCAGGATAAAATAATATGTTATAACAAGATATCCTCTCTTGGATGGACTGTTTTTACTCTTATAGATAGGGCAGAGGTTTTAGAACAGGCTAAAAGAACCCTTATACTGCTTATTGTATTTTCCGTTGCCATAACTGCAATTGCGCTTATCATAACCATATTTTTTATACGCTTTAATGTCTCCCGGCCAATGGAAAGGATTCTAAGCGAAATAAAAAGTTTCGGAAAAGGTGATCTCACAACCAAGTTTACACCATCAGGAAGTCTTGAAATAGTTGTCATGGCACAAAACCTTAATACTATGGCAAAAGAACTTGATGAATCCATGAAATCAATTCTTCAGGCTTCAAAACAGCTCAACGCTTCTTCTTCCGATCTTGCGGCTGTGGCACAAGAATCAAGCTCCACAAGTGAAGAGCTTTCAGCACAGTCCGATGTGATAAAAAACAACGTTCAGAGTGCTTCAGCCAATATAGAAGAACTGAATGCTTCTGTAGAGGAGGTTGCATCCAGTGCCCAGAGCGTTTCAAAGGCTTCTGTCGAACTGGCGTCAAACGCTGACAATGTTTCAAAAAGTGTTTCAAGCGGTATGAAGAACGTACAAGGAATTATCTCAACCATACAGGAAACCGTAGGTCAGACAGAAAGCACATCAAAGCTTGTAGCAGATCTTGCGGAGTCTTCACGTAACGTAGAAACTATTTTACAGTCCATAAACTCTATAACCGAGCAGACCAATCTTCTTGCACTAAATGCTGCAATTGAAGCAGCCAGAGCAGGAGAAGCAGGAAAAGGCTTTGCTGTTGTAGCCGATGAAATAAGAAAACTGGCAGAGGAATCCAAAAAAGCCACTCAGGATATTTCTGACATTCTTACTGATATACGTAAAAAAACAGAGCTCGCCAATCAGGCCACCTCTCTAACAAAATCTAAGGTTGAAAATGTAAGTGAGGGTGGAAAAAATATAAGCATTAATTTCAAAGAGATTGAAACTCTTGTAGGAAACATAAACTCCATGATAGAAAATCTTTCAGCCAGCGCACAGGAACAAAGTGCTGCCTCGGAGGAAATTTCCTCCGCCATGCAGAATGCAAGCAAAATAATGCTTAAAATCAATGAAGAGATAAATAATATGGTAACAGGTGTCAACCAACAGAGTGAAGGAGCACAGCAGATAAGTGCAAATAGCGAAGAGCTTAATGCCCTTTCTGAAAATCTTGAAACACAAACCCAAAAATTCAAAACAACATAATTTGCGGTAATATATGATCTATACCCCCAAAAAGATCAGGTATTCCAAGCTTGTCCGGAGAGATTAAACTCTCCGGAGCTTTTTATATTTGACAAATACTTTTTTTACGTATATAATATTCTATACAAACAAAAGGGAGTAGCATCTTCGGTATTCGAAGATTACAAAATCAACATTCACGACTTAAAAAGTCTGGTTTTGTAATATGCACAAAAAATCATATGCAAGACTTTTGTCAGGATAATCCTGACAGAGGTCTTTTTTATTATAAAAAAGGAGAAAACTACTATGGCAGACTGGTACAGGAAGACTGTTGAAGAAACTTTAAAAGAGCTGAACACAGATATCACCACCGGCCTTTCTTATAAACAAGCCGAAGAAAGGTTGAACAGCTATGGAAAAAATGAACTCGTCGACGGTGCTTTGAAAAAACCCTGGAAAATTATTATGGAGCAGGCATCTGGTATTATGGTAATCATGCTTGTTATTGCAGGCATAATCTCATTTTTCCTTGGTGAGACAACAGATGCCATAGTAATTCTGGCGATTGTGGTAATAAACATACTGCTTGGATTTTCTCAGGAGTATAAAGCTGAAAAAGCCATGGCAGCTCTAAGAAAAATGTCTCTTCCAACGGTAAAGGTCAAACGTGAAGGAAAATTAATAGAGATCTCTTCCAAAGAGCTTGTTCCGGGAGATATTATTCAGATAGATGCAGGAAATTCAATACCTGCCGACTGCAGAATTATACAGTCTGTAAATCTTAAAGTTCAGGAGTCCGCACTTACAGGGGAGTCCGAACCTATCGAAAAAATGTCGGATGTCATATCTGATGTAAATCTTTCTCTAGGAGACAGAAAAAATACAGGTTACATGGGAACTGTTTCAACTTCTGGAAGAGGAACGGCGGTAGTGACTCAGACAGGTATGAACACAGAGCTTGGACATATTGCAAAAATGATGCAGAGCGTTGACAGACAGCCCACGCCTCTTCAGAAAAAGCTTGATCAGCTTGGTAAACTGCTCGCTGTAATAGCTCTTGCTATTGTTGCAATTGTTTTTGTGCTGGGAATTTTCAGGGGAGAAGATATCCAAGTTCTTTTTATGACCGCTATAAGCATGGCTGTTGCAGCAGTTCCGGAAGGATTACCGGCTTTGGTAACAATTTCACTAGCCCTTGGAACTCAAAGGCTTCTTAAGAGAAATGCCCTTATACGTAAGCTACTTGCAGTTGAGACTCTTGGAAGTGTTTCAGTCATCTGCTCAGATAAAACCGGTACTCTTACACAGAATAAGATGACTGTAACTTCAATCTATACAAGTACTTTGGGAGCAGCTGATATAAACGGACTTAAGGTTTCCTCCCCTGATATAAAAATGCTTTTGACCGCCGGATTACTCTGCAACGACTCTGAAATACAAGAAAACGGAAAAATGATCGGTGATCCGACCGAGGGTGCACTGGTTGAGATAGCTCAGAGAAACGGCTACGATAAAAGGAAATTAGAATCATTATTGCCCAGGATAAATGAGCTGGCTTTTGATTCTGACAGAAAAATGATGACTACTCTCCATTTAGTTCAAAATATAAAGGAAGTCTCAGAAGACCTTTATGGTATTTTGAAAGAGTTTAAATACATTTCTTTTACCAAAGGCGCTGCTGATAGTCTTTTGAAGTTTGCAGACCGTATACTGGACGGCAGACTCATAAGACCGATTACTCAAAACGACAGAGATAGGTTAATGGCTGTCAACGATTCTCTTGCCCGTAAAGGAGTAAGAGTTCTGGCTGCAGCTTTCAGGCCTGCTGAAGCTTCGGAAAAAGTTTATGAAGATAGCCTTATACTCATTGGTTTATTCGGAATGATTGACCCGCCAAGACCTGAAGTAAAAGCTGCTGTAGAAAAGTGCAGATCAGCCGGAATAAAACCTGTAATGATAACCGGTGACCACCCGATGACCGCCCTATATATTGCAAAAGAACTTTCAATAACTCAAAGCGATACGGTTGTTACTGGAAGCGAGCTTGAAAAAATGACTGTTGAAGAGCTTGAAAAACAAGTGGAATCTACAAGTGTCTATGCAAGAGTTTCTCCGGAACATAAGTTAAAAATCGTACAGGCTTGGCAAAACAAAGGATATACTGCGGCCATGACCGGAGATGGTGTAAATGATGCACCGGCACTAAAAAAATCTAATATCGGCGTAGCTATGGGAATAACCGGAACAGATGTTTCAAAACAGGCAGCTGATATGGTTCTGCTTGATGACAACTTTTCGACCATCGTCTCATCCGTTGAAGAAGGAAGAGCTATATATGACAATATAATAAAGTTTATAAAATATATACTTTCAAGCAACTTTGCAGAGATCCTGCTGATGCTTGCAGCTCCATTTATTGGAATGCCGCTTCCCCTGCTTCCGCTTCAGATTCTGTGGATAAACCTTGTCACAGACGGTTTGCCTGGACTAGCATTGGGAGTAGAACCTGCAGAAAAAGACATAATGAAGAGACCTCCCAGAAATAATAAAGGAGGAGTTATTTCGACCGGACTGCTTATAAACATAATCATTGTCGGAATAATAATCGGTGCAGCTTCAATAGTGACCGGACACATATATTATTCAAACAACAGCCCGGTATGGCAGACCATGATATTTATGATAGTTACTATATCCCAGATGTTCTATGCTTATTCGGTAAGATCATCAAGCGTATCGGTTTTCAAAACAGGGCTTTGGTCAAATAAGTATCTTTTGGGTGCAGTTTTGCTTACCGTGGCACTTCAGCTTATAGTTGTTTATATACCGGCACTTTCATCAATTTTTGGTATCTGTGCCTTATCTTTTAAGGATCTTTTAATAGCCTTTGGTGTAAGTTCCATTGTCCTGTGGTACGATGAAACAAGAAAGTTTTTTATACGCAGATCCAGATAATTTTTACTGCCACAGTTTTGCCAGAGTTTTTTAAGCTTGTTTTAAATCTCAAACCAGCTCTCTAAGCCAATATTAAGAGATACCTCCTATAATATAATCACAATTGACTAAACCGGAGGTGGAGATATATGAAAAAAGTATTGTTAATGGCAGGAGTTTTAAGTGCAGTTATATTTTCTTTCGCTCAGGGTCCACAAATGGGTAAAAATCCCGGAAACTTACCAGTAAAAAGACAAGCAGATAAGGGATATACTTCTCAAAGAGATTTGATACAGGATCAGACACTTAAAAATTACGTAGGTCTCTTTGCTTTTCAAACTGTGGATGAAACTGAAAAAACTGCCTTGTTAAAAATGGTAGAGGAAGAAAAACTTGCAAGAGATGTTTACATAGCTTTAGCAGAAAAATGGGATATAAATCCGTTTATAAACATTGCAAAAGCTGAACAGGTTCATATGCAGCAGGTACAAGCTCTTCTGGAAAAATATAAAATAGATTATGTGGCTCAGGAGGAGGGTAAGTTCAGCAGCCAGGATGTACAGGAGTTATACAATCAGCTTGTACAACAGGGAAGCACTTCACAAATCGAAGCTTTCAAAGTCGGAATGCTTATTGAAGAAATGGATATAGCTGATATAAACAGTGAGATAGTTAAAGCTGACAACGAGGATATAAAGCAGATCTTTGTAAATCTTAGACAGGGTTCCGAAAACCATCTAATGGCATTCAACAGACAACTGCTCATTAACAACGAAAAGTATCAGCCCAAGTATCTATCACAATCTGAAATAGAAAAAATCCTAGGAAGATAAATAAAACAAGACGCTGAATAAGTATTTTATTCAGCGTCTTGTTTTATATCTTCTTATTTGCAGAGTTGTCTGTTAACAAAAATTTTTACGTTTTATGCAGAATACCCTTTAAGATTAAAGTATATTTCATGCAGCTGCATATACTTTTCAACAAACTTGTTTATATAGCTTTCATTATCCACTCCGTTGTAAAGTCCTATAGCCTTTCTGTAAGAACCGGTCTCCTTAAGCTTTAAAACGAACCAGTAAAAACCAAGCACAGACGTTCTTATTACAGACATTTCCAGATCTTTTATGCTTTTTATTTCTGTATTAGTAAGTCCCATATCAATGAGTTCATTCTTAAACTTGTCCATACAGTACCATGCAGTGGAAAGATGAAGCTGCACAAATCCGGCTGCCTTACCGCTGTCGCCTGTTATCCATCTGTATCCAGATTCCTGTTCTATTATGGTAATAAATATCACAGGGTCTATGGAATAACTATTGCTGAGATAGACAATATACGGAAGAATAGCCTCAAGTCTTTCTTTATCTATGGGCGTAACCTTGTATCTTTCTTTTTCAATCCTAATATCAATCAAAGTTTTGAGTTTATCGTAATTGGCGTTTTTTATGAGATCCTTGGGATTTCCAAAAATCGTCATTACAGATAAAACAATGAGTATGGTTATCAAAATTCTTTTCAACACAGACACCGTCCTTAGTTTAGGTATATGAAACAATAACATTATATGAATACAAAAACCCTTTTCAGGGCTGGAGGCATATTATCATATAATATTTAACTTTTCAACCAAAACTCTATCCTTTTTATTTACTCACAGTTACATTTTTGTTTTTTTACAAAAAGTTATCTTTGTTAACAGAATACTGTGAACAACTATAAAATACATAGGTTAATTTATTACAGAAGTCGCAATTAACCTTTTTTATTTTATGATATTCGCATATTTCAAAACTTCTTCGCTTTTTTCCTTAAGATACTCCTTTAAAGTCATGATATCGTCTGTAAGAATACCATCAACTTTCATGTCAACAAAGTTTTCCATCTCATCTCTACTGTTTACTGTCCATACCCATACTTTTTTATCTGCATTGTGAATATCTTTTATCATTTTTTCTGAAAGGTATGATTTCTCAACATTCAGAAAATCTACCACAAGTTTTTTATAGTCCCCGTAAAGCATATAAGCTATGAACCCAGTAATTATTCTTGGTTCTATGATTTCAATCATTTCAAGACTTTTATAATCAAGGCTTTGGATCATTATTTTTGATACCATATTTCTGTTTTTCACATACCCGACTACTTTTTCAACCAGTTCTGTTCTTCTGCTGTCTGGTTTGAGCTCTATTACAAGTTTGATATTATCCTTTGCATAGTCAAGAACATCTTCAAGAAGAGGTATCTTTACATACTGTCCGGCAAGTGCTATAAGCTCTGAATAGTCAAGATTATTAACATATTCACGTATTCCGGTGAGTCTTTTCAGACTTTTATCGTGAAAGACAACAACCCTTGAATCCTTTGTAAGCTGAACATCTATCTCACAACTGTCCGCACCCATATCTTTCGCAGACATTATAGCCTGAAGGGTATTTTCCGTAAAGTTTTTGCTGTCTCCCCTATGAGATATTATATCTACTCCTGTAAAGTTAAACATTGAGTTTTTAAACCTGTCTGCAGAGTAAAGGGTGTAGAAAAAGAGAGAGGTAAGAATTAACGATAAAAATACCAATGAATAAGAACTTAAAACTCTTTTTACCTTCATCTGAAACTTTCTAATTTTCTGCGGAACAGAAAGCTTAAACTCTTTGGGCTCTTGGTCTAAAGCGTGGTATATCTCTGAAATCAGGCAGATATTTGCAGGCACGTACATTGAAATAACTATATAGTACAGTTGTACTGCCCATGCATATATGTAGGGCATGGTCAATGTAAACTCATTGTAATCAAACCCTGTAGCTCTTATAAGTAAAAGAACCAAAAGAATAAAAGGCACACCTATTAAAAACGCTGGAATAGCTAGGATAATTAAGTTCCAGATAAAAATTATCCAGATAATCTTTATCTTGTTCCCTTTTGCAAGCAGACGGCTTTTTTTAAAAGCCTGTTGTAATGTGCAGTCTTCTTCAACAGCAACATTAATCATAAAGATGAGTCCTACTGAAAAGGATACAATCATGAGCATAAGTATTATGTAAGGAATAAAAAGCTTATACGTTGAGAAGATATACTCATCCACAAAATCAGGAATACGTATATTTGCAATAATTCCGCTCTCAATACCTGTTTCAAGAAATGGAATTATCAGCAGAGCAAAGACAAGCATTATAAAAAATCCTTTCCCAAAAAGAAGTCGCAGTTTTTTCAATGAAGTAATAAAAGCGTGGATTATCGAAGGATTACTGTTATTTCTGGCAGAATAGTTAATTATAACAAGAACAAAAAGTTCAATAAAAAAGATAACAGACAAAAAAAGTGAAACTATAAAAATTCCTGAAAATCCTTTGATGTCTAAAAATAGTTTAAAGAACTCTGTATTTTTTATAGTTCCGTCATTGGAAAGCTTTACCGAAAAAGTAAAAATGAATATCATAAGCGGTATTATGAGAAAATGCAGTGCGGTTTTATATATGCTTTCAAATATAAAATATTCCAAAAAATTATTTTTAAGACTTTTCAGTGAAGACCGCAAAATACGTTTTGTTTTCAATTTGATTTTTTCTGTCATCTTGCCTCCAAAAATTTATTTACTGCCGATAAAATCTGATATAATGCTATTAAATATCAAAATTATTTTTTGCTTCAATATTATAGCAAAAATCAATTACTTTTTTAAGGTGGGAGAAAGAAATGAGAGCTTTTAAAGGACAGAAGACGGAGAGAACAATTTTTGTTCATTACACAGATTCACCGTTGGGAAAGCTTTTTTTAGGTGCAACAGAAGATTCCATAGTATTTCTGAAATTTCACAATGAGCTGCCGGAACAACAAAACAGGATAGAAACAACTATCCTTTACAAAACCGGCTCACCATTGCTTGAAAAGATGGAATTGCAGCTGAATGAATACTTCAGAGGTAAAAGACGTGAATTTGATCTGCCGATTTACCTTGAAGGCACAGATTTTCAAAATAAAGTATGGAAAAGCCTTATGGACATACATTACGGTGAAACCATAACATATTCGGCTCAGGCACAAAAAATAGACAGCCTGTCAGCTATAAGGGCAGTTGCAAATGCAAATGGAAAAAACCCCATACCGATAATTGTTCCGTGTCACAGGGTAATAGGAACTAACGGGAAGCTGACAGGCTACAGCGGCGGACTATGGCGCAAAAAATTCCTGATAGAACTTGAAAAAGAGATCTCTGCCCAAAAACTTTTTTAAGACCGGAAAAAAAATCAAAAATTCCTGAATTATTTATTTTATAATCTATGTGTCCGGACAAGGAGGCAGAATTGAGCGGTTTTTCAGCAGTAGACACTGCAATAGGCTATATGGAAAAAAATATTTTCGAAGATATTGACTTTTCAGTTCTTTGTGAAAATGTTGGTTACAGTGTATCCTACTTTTATGAGGTGTTTTATAAAAAAACCGGTCAGACTCCTGCCGCTTTTTTGAGGAATAAAAGGCTTGCCTATTCATGTTGGGATCTGGCTTTTTCCAATCTTAAGATACTTGATATTTCAGTTAAGTATCGCTTTTCATCTCAGGAGTCTTTTACAAGAGCGTTTTCAAAAAAATTTGAAATCACTCCGGGAAGATTCAGAAAAGAAATCAAAAAAAACTTTGATAAAAAAAAGTTTTCAACGGAGGCAGAAAAAAATATGGAAGAAACTCTTAAATCCTTTCCGGATAAAAAGGTTTTAAAAGATGTCATGAAGGTTGGTTTTTACTCAGGCTCAGATATCTGTCCAGAAGATGTTCCTTTCCCAAGCTGTCTGGCAAGTGTGCTGCGTTATGCGGGCGAGGATTATCCTTGGATACCTGTTCTGGAACATAATAAAACTTGGAAGCTCAACTATCCATATGTTCTGTTTATGGGAGTAAGCGCAATGGCTTTCGGATTTCTATGGAAAAAGGGCTGGCACCAAGATAATGTAGATCATATGTTCATCGCCGATCCTTCACAGATAATAGATCGTGCATTCAGAGCAGCGGGGTATGATTATGAAACCGTAGACAAATCAGGAGTACAAAATGATGAAAAACTTTTCAGGCAAAAAATAATGTACTCCATAAACAAAAATCTCCCGGTACTTGCTTTTGGAGTAGTCGGCCCGCCAGAATGTTCAATAATAACAGGATATGACAAAAACTGCGATAAAGTATTAGGCTGGAGTTTTTTTCAGAACTTTGAAGTTTTTAATGACGGGGTCAGCTTCGATGAAAACGGCTATTTTATAAAATCTGATTGGTTTGCAAATACTTGGACACTTTTAATTCTTAATGGAAAAAATCCTGGAAAAAAAGAAATTAACTTCTCTGATACTATGGATTGGATTGTTAAGGTACTTACCACAGAAGACCTTTATGGAAGAAAAGCAGGAATAGCTGGATTGCAGGCATGGAGAGAGCAAATACTCGATGGAAATGACTTTATAGAGATTTCAGAAGAAAAACTTAAAATGATGCACGAAATTCATAACTCTGCAGTTGGAATGTTTGCTGAATGCCGATGGATAGCCGGACTTTTCCTGAGAGATCTTGCAGCTAAAAATACAAAATTTGAGTACGAACTTGATCAGGCCGCTTCAATCATGAAACTGCAACATGATCTGATGTACAATATGTGGGATATATGTGGAGGAATATACAATCCTAACTCATGGGAGTTTTTTGGCAAGTCTGACGTAAGAAGGGAGCTTTCAAAAGTCATAGAAGAAGTAATTTCAAATGAAAAAAAGATGATCGATATATTTAGGAAAATATCTTCACGGTACTGAAAAACACAGGCTAAGCCTGTGTTTTTCAGTGCATTGTGTAATATATTAATCAAAATTTTTGAGGTGGAAGATGACATATACTATAAAAAATGAGTATCTGCAAGTATCTTTGGACAGCAAGGGCGCTGAAATGACATCTCTGGTAGATAAAGCCGGTATCAACTACCTGTGGACTGCTGATCCAAAGCACTGGGCAAGACATGCTCCGGTTCTTTTCCCGGTTGTGGGAAAGCTTAAGAATAACAGGTATACTTACCGCCAGAAAGAGTATTCTCTGGGTCAGCATGGTTTTGCAAGAGATCTGGAGTTTGAAGCTCTATCTAATTTCAACAGTTCCGTTGAATTTCTTCTAAAAAGCAGTCCCTATACAAAAGAAAAATTTCCTTTTGACTTTGAGCTTTCTATCCGTTATGCTCTTGAAAAAAATAAAATCCATATTTTTTATAACGTAAGAAACAAAGATACTTTGGCTATGCTCTTTTCTATAGGAGCACATCCCGGCTTCAGATGTCCCTTATACGATAACGAATCTATTAAAGATTACTACATACAGTTCAATAAATCGGAAACGGCATATATTATGCTTTTAAACCATGAGACGGGACTTTTTGAAAGAGAAACTGCTCTTTTGCTTAAGGATGAAGATAAAATTTTTCTTGACCAAACCACTTTTGAACACGATGCACTTGTATTTAAAGGACTTAGATCAACCCAGGCCACTATAAAAAGCCCTAAAAACCAACACTCTGTAACTGTTGGCTTTGAAGGATTTCCATACCTAGGATTATGGTCAAAGCCAGGTGCACCATTCGTATGTATTGAGCCATGGTTCGGACATGCTGACTTCAAAGATTCTGACGGCAATTTTGAAAGTAAAGAAGGACTTATCTCCTTAAAACCTTTACAGTCATTTGAATGCAGTTTTTTTATACAGCTGGATTCATAGCCTAATACCTTAAGCTAACACATCAATAAAAATCAACCTCCAACTGGAGTTATCTCAAGTTGGAGGTTGATTGTTTACTACTCTAATTTAAGTATCCAGCCATCACGATTACTGTGATAACCAGAAACATCTCCGTCATTTGATTTTGTATATCCTACAGTACAAAAACCGTTATCCGATGTTTGAAGTAACTTATATAAATAATCAATGTTACTTCCGCCAAAGCATTTTGACCATTCTTTATTGCCTGATGAATTAACCTTGATTATCCACCCATCATAGTCACCATGACTATCTGAAACATCTCCATCGTTTGACTTTGCATATCCTGACGCCATATACCCGCCGTCTATTGTCTGGATTATGTCGGTTAAAGAATCATAGTCAGTTCCTCCAAAGCATTTTGACCACACTTTATTGTCTGCTGCATCAAACTTGATCATACAACCGTCTGTTTTCCCGCTGTGATTACCTGAAAAATCTCCATCAGTCGACGAGGTTTCCCCAGCAGCTATATATCCGCCATCTGATGTTTGAGTTATATTGCTTAAATAGTCATTGCCATTTCCGCCAAAACATTTTGACCATAGTTTATTGCCAGCTGAGCTGACTTTAATTATCCACCCGTCGGTTCTGCCACCGTTATGCTCTGAAAACTCTCCATTGGTTGACATTGTGCTTCCAATAGCAATATACCCGCCGTCTGATAATTGGATTATACCTTTCAAAGAATCATCATCGCTTCCTCCAAAACATTTCGACCAGAGCTTATTGCCGTTTGAATCCAATTTAATTATCCACCCGTCAGTATAGCCACCATGATGCTCTGAAAAATCTCCATCGCTAGATAATGTTTCCCCAGCAGCAATATAGCCACCGTCAGCTGTCTGAACTATAATATTTAAATAATCATTACCGCTTCCTCCAAAACAATTCGACCAAAGCTTATTGCCGTTTGAATCAAGCTTGATTATCCAGCCATCAAGACTGTCACGGCTACCAGAAAGATCTCCATCACTTGATTTGGTGTAACCAACTGCAATACAGCCGCCGTCTGATGTCTGGATTATACTGCGCAAAAGATCAGTGGAGTTTCCTCCAAAGCATTTTATCCAGAGCTTATTGCCGTTTGAATCAACTTTAATTATCCACCCGTCATAATCTCCGTGATTGGCCGAAAAATCTCCATCGGTTGAGTTCATATCTCCAACAGCCATATAACCACCATCCGATGTCTGAATTATACTATTTAAATAGTCGTTGTAGATTCCTCCAAAGCATTTGCTTAAAGCTAAAGATACTGAGAAGGTATAAGTTTGTGTTACTATATCGCTTTCAACCCATCCATGTTTAAAAGCTCTTGCTTTTAATATCTTAGAAGAAGATATATTGATTGCTCCGGTGTATAAGCTGCTGGATGTAGAGGGTTCGGTTTCATCAAGCGTGTATCTTATCTGTGCATCAGGGGTTGCACATGTAATACTTACAGTTTGAGCTGTAGTGTAAGTCCCTCCGGCAGGAGTTATGACAGGAGACTGAACTTTTTCGGTTATATTGTATGCCTGTGAAACAGTATCGCTGTCGGTCCATCCGGCTTTAAATGCTTTTACTGTTAAAGTAGCAGAAGAAGATATGTTAATTGCTCCGGTGTATAAGCTGCTGGATGTAGAGGGTTCGGTTTCATCAAGCGTGTATCTTATCTGTGCATCAGGGGTTGCACATGTAATACTTACAGTTTGAGCTGTAGTGTAAGTCC
>Ga0116177_10000430_pt1 | contig 31203 bp, 52 predicted proteins | sample AD_STIC10_MetaG_FD_89750 | JGI IMG/M metagenome (GOLD analysis project Ga0116177, IMG submission 89750) | Active sludge microbial communities of municipal wastewater-treating anaerobic digesters from USA - AD_STIC10_MetaG | ecosystem: Engineered > Bioreactor > Anaerobic > Digestate | place: USA... | reverse complement strand
TGTGTTTGTTTGATGAACACAAAATTCAAAAAATCCCAAATCCTGGTAGGAATGTTGATCATCAGGAATCATTCTTAAATGTGTTTCCTCAATAACAGTTATCAAACTTTTCAACGCTTTTTCCGTTTTTAACAGCTTTAAACGTTTCAGATCCATCAAAGTAATGTAGTCTTTCAGATACTCCATCTCAATGATGGCATTCTGAAAGTCAATTCTAATCAACTTTGGAACAGCTTCAGTGTACTGATAAAGTATCAAAAAACGTTCCAATTCTTGAAAGTTTTCCTTCCATCCATTCTGTTGATGAAACACTTTGATCACTGATGTTTTGCTATTTAAATATACACAACCTTCAGCACCTCTACCAATTAAAATCATAAGTGAATTTCGAAGAAATTCACTTCCCACACCTTCTCCTAATTAAAGAAAAAATTAATTAAGGGTTAGGAGTAATTTCTTCGAAATTACTCCATGAGTGTCTGCTTAAAAAAATATCCAAACGCCATTCAGGATTGGCTTTCCGCAAATCATGCACATTTGAAGAATGTGCACGTTGCCAAGAGTCCAATAGATCAATCCACTTTGAACCCTTATGAATGCAGAATCATTATTGTGTATAGAGAAACTGAGGATAGAATACATCTTCAAGGATGGTTTGAATATGGTGAAGAGTTTTTGAACAGTATGAACACGTTAGAGTATTATAAACAAAATTATGAAGATGAAATCGTTTTTGATGATAGAATGGTTGAATTATCTGTTGATTTGGTGAAGAAACACGTGGACGGGGAATTCTTCTCGTTGGAAACGTTTGAAGTTTTACTTTCTTTTGGACGTATCATTCGTTCGGAATCGAACTCCTTGGTTCCCTATTTGAAACGATTTGCAGAATTTTTGGATTTAATGGATGAACCTACTTTGATGGATTTGCAAAGATATTACAAAAAGTTTCCCAAATCAGAATGTCCTCAGCTGTGGTTTAGAGTTCCCATGGAGGAGATTATTTGTAATGATTTGCCACTGTATCAAGGGGGTTATTTTCACGTATCTGGGAGGGAAATGGATAATTGGATATTAAGACATTTATTGAAGAATTTGAAAAAATTCCCAAAGCAATATGATGTGAGACCCCCACCTCCTCCTGCTCCACTGAGAAAGAAGGTGAAACATATTGATGTAAACGAACAATTGGCTCCATGTATTAATATCAAGGATCATTTTCCAAAAGATAGAGAACGTCAAAACATGGTTAGAGTTTTGGCAAGGGCAGAAGTTCCTTTGGAATTTGTAAGAGATAAATTGGAAAATCTCAACAATAGATTTCCATCAAAAGGAGTGACATTGAAAAGAAGGTGGGATTATGAAAAACACTACAAAGCAGGTTATGCTCCATTTAGATGTGATCAAATTGATTGTCCTTTAAATCCTGGAGAATCATTGGAAGTTAAAAGAAGAACGTGTTCCGAAATGTTTAAACAAAAATTTGGAACAGATTTAAACAAATTTTATGGTCCTTTCAGTTGGTTTGATTGGTGAAAAAATATAATATCCATTGTTTTCCCAAGTACTTCAGCACTCTCAAAACAATAAGTTTTTGTGGGGTCCTTGATCATCTCAATCAAATCCGCAGTGTACGCACGCCATTCAGAAATTGTGGAGGTTTTACCAATTACAGATAGAAACTTTGCCTCCAATTTGATAATGTTTTCAATCTTTTTTTCATCCACGTGACGTTCAATAATTACATTACACATTACATCTGAATACGACATGATCAGCTCTCTAATCTCCTTTCCAATATCATTATTTTTACATGTAATTTTGTATGCCCATTCATCTGTCAAACTGTTGATTTCAACCCAAATGTTCATCATCTCCTTCAACTTGGAGCTATTCCTGGAAATAACAAGTTTGTACATTAAATAAGAATGCTCCATGAGAATCTGCCTAAAGTTCCTAACATGACTAGTCAACTTGACACGGAATTCCATGGTTTTTTTTTAATTAGGCGATTTTAGTGAGTATAAATCATTTTAAATTTCTAAAAAAAAAAAATGAAGAGGGTCACACTTAAAATCAATGTGGGTGGAACACATTATGAAACATCCTATTCCACAATACAATCAAGGCCTGGGACCATGTTGGATATGTTGTTGTCAAGACATGTGGAAGGTGAAGAACTATTCATTGATAGAGACGGTGAGATGTTTAGATGGATATTATATTGGTATAGAACAGGAATTATTGTAGATCATAAAATAGTTGGGATTCCAATTGATTTATGGAACGCGGAATTGGATTACTATCAAGTGAGGTTAGAGAAAGATGCAGATAATGATTATGAAATGACGGATAAAAAGAGAAGGATACTATCAGATGTGGAACAAGCAAGAGAAAAGATAACTGATAAAGAAGAGGAAAATAGAAAATCAAGATATACAGCATATCAAAACATTGTCACTTACATGATTGATAATAGTGGTGGTCAAAGGACTAATACATTTGAATTTATTGGAGCTTTACAAAAGAATGTATATGATGGGAATTATCCGCAGAACATAAGATACACTAACATGTCATTTTTAAAAGTTTGTTTTGATTCGGAATTCAAATCATTTTGTCAAGAGTTGGGATTGAATGTTAAACTTGTATGGTATAGAGAGAATTCAATGGGAAAAGCAAGTTATCTTCCAGGACGTAATTCTTCTTTTCCATATAAACACGATAGTATAACTATTGAATGTTCATTTATTTAACTTCAGTCCAATTTTGAAAATAATAAACAACGCTCTTCTTTTTCAATTTTCTAGCTTCAAAAACAAGTTCCTTATGTTTTTGATAACAGTTGTAGCACATGTACATTTTGGCACCGCTGCAACCTCCTCCATTATTGAAAGATAAAGAAATATCCGCATATTCCACTAATCTATACCGAGTTTTCTTTTTGCAAGGAAAAACATCACATCTTTCTTCCTTTTCCATCTTTTCATATTTTAAAGATAGAGGAACTTCATAAGTTGATTGCATCAAATACATTTTTGAAGAGTTGAAAACTCTTCGATAATCATCATAATCGTAACCCTCCATTTTATTTTTGTTTTTCAAAATCTAATTTGGCTGCCATAAAATCTTCTCCAGAGCCAGGTAAAGCCGAAATGATACCTCGCAAATGCTTATTTTCTTGATTCAAGCGTTCAATCGCATCATGTTTATATTTTGAAATAAAGATATGTAATAAAGTGAATTCACTGTCTGAGATGAAGAATGATGTACCATCTACAAGTTTTACAATAAAACGATGGTGATGTTCGCTTTTTTGAACAAGAGATAAATCCTTCAAATTAAAAATGGAATCGTTTAAACAAACCAACCCTGACATTTTTTTGAAAAATTAAAAAAAAAATGTCAGAGGGTCAGAAAAAATGTGCAAAATGCAAAAAAGAAACAACTGATTTATATTATGAATGGATATCTGGAAATCCCTGCGATGCTGATTATAATTACGTATGTAAGGATTGTAAAAGTCCAATCCATAGTAATTTTACAAGTGATATGATTTATTGATTCATTCTAAAATAAATTTACAAATCTTCAATCTGACATCTCTATTCAGTTCCAAAGGATAGTAACGTTTCGCAAATAGACAGAATGCATAAATCGTCTTGCAAGTAGCTTTATGAAAGTGATAACATTTGCGTTCGAATTTATGCTTTCTATTGCGTTCTTTAACGTATTTACCAATGTGAAAATATACAATGTTTGGTATTTTTGATGAATTACTTTTTAAAATATAAATAATATCGTAAAAATAATGTTTAATGACGCATTCTATTTCTTCTTCATATTTTTCACATTTGTTAAAACATTCAATACAAAAAGGCCACCACATGAAATAATAACGTCTGTAAAATGATTTATTTGAACAATACATACATCTTTGATCTTTATCATTTTTAAAATATAAAACAGGTCCGTAAAAATGTTTAATAAACCCTATCATTTATTTTCATAATCTCTTGACCATTCTTCATATTTTTGTAAATCTTTTTGATTTACAGATGGTTTCGTCTCATTGATGCTTTTTTCGTAATCACTCTTCTTAATTTCTGGTACAATTAGTTTTCCAGTAGGAATATCCATCCAACTCATTTCAATCGCATCTGCCTCTCCAGGACTACATGCAATATAATTGCATTCTCCAATTCTTTTAAAATGGGTCGATGTTTGAGTGATTCTTATGGGTTGCATCTTTGCCTTATTTATAATGATTGCAATATCCGCACCCGAGTAACCTTCTGTCATTTTTGCAAGTTTTCTATCATTTTTAAACATTTGTAAACGTGCATCTAAATCAGGAAGTGGTATGTAGATTCGTTGTTCAAATCGCCTACGTATTCCAACATCTAAAAGCCACGGCAAATTGGTAGCTCCTAAAATTAAAATTCCCTCCGTATTGTTTCCTACTCCATCCATTTGCACAAGAAATTCTGTAACTAGGCGGGTTGCAGAGGATCCCGAAGGATCTTCAGAACGTTGAGCACATAGAGATTCCACCTCATCAATAAATATAATGGATGGTTTACGTTCTCTAGCCGTTTCAAATAGTGCCTTGACATGTTTTTCACTGTCACCCACCCATTTGGATACAATATCAGATGCGCTAACACTGAAGAAAGTTGCTTTGGCTTCTGTTGCAACTGCTTTTGCCAAGAAGGATTTTCCTGTACCAGGAGGACCATACAATAAGATCCCTTTCCATGGTCTGACATTTTTAAATACTTGAGGCTGCTTAATGGGCATAATGACAGATTCTTTTAGAAGATTTTTAACTTCTTCCAATCCACAAACATCTTCCCATTTAACATTGGGCGATTCAGAAATTGAATTAATTGAATTTGAAGAAGAGGGTGAAGGTGATTTCAACTCTTCAGCGCGTTTGATATATTCCAACAATTTTAGTTTCAACTTTTGAGTGGTTTTTTCATTCTTTTCATATTTTAGAGCGAGTTCAAACCATTCAAAAGATTGTAAATAGAGAGAAAAAGCTTCTTCCCTATCTCCTTTTTGATCTGCATCAATCGCTTGTTGTACGATAACAACAGCTTTTTCTCTATATTCCGTCATGGAAATTATCATGGGATTTCTTCATTTTCAAAAATATGGAAAAACCAAACGAAATAAGATTTTAGCCTATTTGAACATGATGAAAATCATTGATAAGAGACCATTGTTAAACAATGTAAAGACGTTTTTAAAACATCCTGCAGTTAGAAACGAAATTTACAGAGTTAAAGATATTGATTTGTCAAAATACAAATTAACGGTGATACAAACTGTGGACAATACAAGATATTTTCCAATCATTAGAATATCATATGATAGAGGATATGTGGCTGTGAAAATTAATAAAATTAGTCCAGTTTAATATTATTGAACATTTGTTCATCTGAAAGTTCTTCGGAAGCAAGAGCATAAACGATGGGATATTTTTTCTTCAATTCACTTCCAATCATGGAAATGTGACCTTCTCATTCAAATTCCAATAATCAGCTTCTATTTATTATTAGCAATTCTGATCATCCTAACATTGAAATAATCATTATCTGCAACTAACGATTGTCCATGCAACAACGAAGCGCATAGCAATAGGTCGTATATAGTTGTGCGATCTGAAATAACCCTCAAATAAATTTGTAATCGTTGGAATCGCGACATGCGCAGCCACTTTTTCGAATTCTTTGGATCACACGCTGCAAGACTCAACAAAACATACTTGTTCAAGAGCTCTTGGTGTTGAATATCGACTTTGCTGATGGTACTCAATTGCGTATTCAAGAAGGTAGGAACAACCACTTCAACTTCATCCCACTCAGCCCGGCTCACTGTTCCTCGAACATTCCCAATTCCGACAAGCACAACTCTATGTGTCGGAAAGAACCATTTTAACAGTTTCAAGCCAAACGAAGTCTTCCTTTCCTCATTTTCCAGATCATTTCTCACATCATCCAAAAGTTTTTCCTTTTTTTCTTTGATTTGATTAAGTTCTTCATTAATTTCGGAAACCCTCTTCATTTTTTAAAGAAATTGAGTCCCATTTAATATAATATCTTTAATAAAGTTAATCATATCTTTACAAATGATAATTTTTGCATGTTTACAAACCAATAACCACATGGTTGCATAATAACGATTGTAAATACGTAAGATATCATAATTACGATATGGTACAACGAGAAAAATAACATAACTTTTTGGAAAAAACCATTCTGGATGGTAATATAATCTTTTGTTATTTTTACTTATTTTGTATTCGTACCCAATGTTTTTTAATGTCCATTTAATATAATGAATGGTATTTTCTCTACAATGAATCTCTAGAATCAAAACGTTTGGATAGGTAATAATTTTACTATATCTATAATTAACATTCCTCAAATAAGGGGTAAACATGTTATTCCCCCTTTTGACCATTTTTCTGTCCATTCTGTTTTATCTTTACCCAACTCAAAAAATTGGAATCAACACTCTTCAAAATTATGATTATTATTTAATTTTAAAACCCGGAGAATCCTATGTAGGTGATTTATCTTCCATACGCGATTTACAATGTATAAACTATATTGAAATTCATAGAAGGTTATATAACGAATGGCAACCTAGACTTTTGCATAGGAATTCTTCAAATTGCAATACATCTTACAATTTTTACGGAATCTACATTATTGCAAATGATACAGAAGTGTATGATGATAAGGATGATTTGCAAATGGGAAGAAAGTATGAATATTTGAATGATACGAAAAAGGCGATAAGTTATTATGAGAAAAGTAAAAAATCACTTCGGAATGAAGTGATTTTCTACTCCCTCTACCGATTAGCCGTCCTCCATATGAAGGAAGAACTATTTTTAAAAGCATATCACTTTAATCCTCACAGAAGGGAACCTCTCTACTATTTGACCAGATTTGCAAGAACAAGAGGTAATTTTACACAATGTCTTTTATATGCAAGATCTGGTCTATTGGTAGGTAGTCCATCCATTCATGAATTGTATGTGGAAAAGGCGATTTACAATTATGCACTGCTTGAAGAATTTAGATTTTGTTTGTATAACACAGGAAGAATTTATGAAGGAGAAAAAATAAAGGTTTATTCTCCAAAATAAAAACATTCCAATTCTTCTTCATAACTCAAAAATTCTTCTTGATATTCACCAGGTGGATAAATCTCCAAGTTTGGAATAGATCCGTGCATTATAAATACCCACCCAGCTTTACGTAATTCTGGAACAACACGTCTGACTTTACGTATGAAAAATGAATCCGATATAATTCGTTCTTTGGTACATTTACAAACTTTATGCGGGTTTATACCACTCATAATATTTTTGTGAAATTTACATGAACCGGTAACTATACCGCATTCTAAACAACATTCGATTGAATAACACCACCTACAGACATCGTGATAATAAAAACATACATGACGTTCATACTGTTCAAGATGATCATAAAATTTACATTTTTCACATTGTTCAATACAATATTCTGATTCATACTCCTTCAGTTCAAAGATCATTTGGATCATATCAATATTAACTGTTTGAACATCAAAATCATGTAATGCATCATACCAAGCAGTAACTTCTTGATAACGTTTCAAATTTCTTATATGTTCAATATACTTGTCTTTGTACATGGGATACAAGTACGTATGTGACCATCTGTTCACAGAAGACAAGTGAACAAAGTGACTCCAATGCTTTCATGAACAAGCCATTGGATAAAAATTTTGTAAACACTCATTCAATTAATTTTTTTTTATTATGAATAATTATGTCCATAAACTGGTTTGTCCAAGGATTCAAACCAATCAGAACCAAGTGTTTCTGATGCTACTAGAACAACAGATACTTGACATTTATGATTATCAAGTCTTGTTGAAAAACTTGAAATATATTTTGATGCATTTTCACGAGTAGAAAAAACACCAAAATACGAATGAAATGGCATATAACCATTTCTAGTCGGTTCTGCTCCAAATGAAATACGATAAACAACAGGTATTTCTTTGATTTTCATCTGTAAAAGTTCTTGTTGAAGTTTTTTCCTTTCAATATCTAATGATTGAATTATCACACCAAACTCTTCAATTTGAGTGTTGATTTGATTAATTCTATTCAGCCCCTCTTCCATAATTAATTTATAATAAAGGGGTGGAAAAAAAATTAATTTTTTCCACTAAATGACCACTCTTAAAGAATCTGTAGACAAGGCAGGTTTGGATTATCTCTTAAAGAATATAGACACTCTTGTAGTCAAAGAAGAACGCCCAAAGTTCATTCGATATGCAGAACGTATTGAACTTGAAGGAGATTTTTTAATGGTTAAATATCATCAAACAAATGAAGGAGGTCGTTTGTATGCTGAAGGATCCTTATCTCTTCAAGGATTTAGTAATGATATTAAAGTTATTTTAGGTAAAAGTATCTATCATGATATTGATATATGCAATACCCATCCGACACTACTTTATCAATTATGTCAAAAGAATGGTTGGGAAACACCAGAACTAAGAGATTACATCGAAAACAGAGATTTCATTATGAATACTTTGGGATTGGATAAACATGATTTCCTAAAGACTGTATACGGGATGAAGATTCCACAGCTTCATAGATTATCTAAGGAGGTCAAAAAAATTGCTACTTTATTGTATAAGCAATATCCCGAAATCAAGGGAAAAACAGATAATCCAATCTTCTCAAAATTGAGTCTGATTCTTCAAAAGATTGAGAATGACATCCTCATGAAAATGGTAGAGTTTTTCGGAAAGGATAGAGTAGGTGTATTATCTTATGATGGATTACTTCTTTACAGAAATGGAGAACCTCCAGATTTAGAAGGATGTGAATCATACATTACAGATTGGAAGATTAAATTGGTAGAAAAGGAAATTCAATTTAAACCACCAAAGAAGAAGAATAAAAAAAATCAGTAAGGATTTAATAACTTTTCCACTTCGTTTTTCCTCTTTTTTCTTCTTGGATACTCTCTATCCAAATAGGCGGTCTCCTCTCTCAGATCCTTCAGTTCTTCTTGAACTTCCATAAGTTCTTGAAGAAGAACATAGCGCTCGTTCATTAGGGACTCCACGGTAACTTTCAACTCAAAGTTTTCATCTTGAAGGGTGGAACGAACTTTCATGAGCTCAGAGATTTTTCGATGTTTGTTCATCACCCCTCTCTCTAAAAAAAAAAATAATATGGAAGAGTGGTACAAAATTCGCGATTTATTTTTTGGTGAAAATTACCAAATACAAAATATTGAAAAGGCTTTTGAACTAGCAAGAACATGCAAACATAAAGAAGCTGTATGGTTTTTAGAGAATGAAGAAGTTTTGAAAAGTTTAAAAAAACCCGAAACAAATGATAAGAAAGTATTATTTTATTGGTATCATAGATTTAGAGATTTCAGAGCTGGTTCAATTTTTATTAACGATGATTACATCATGTCTAAATTTGGTAAAGCAAATTATGGCACAACAGAAAGAGATATGCATTTGTTAATTGGATGTCACATGAATTATGACGATCATTTATTTAAAGCAGTCAGATTAGGTAGTTTAGGCGCATTTTTAATTTATTCAAGAACTTTAAAACATAATAATCCTTTAAAATGGATACTCATTGAGAGTTTTATGAAAAAGGCAAATAGAAGAATTAGTATAGATGAGTTTTTAGAATCATCAAATCCTTATGCATGGTTCACATTTGGACGATTTATAACAAAATACTACTTTGGTTGCGCTGATAATGAAAACACAAGAAAGGGAAGAAAGACTTATCGTGATACATTGGACAGTATTTACGAATGTCTATTATGTTTAGGAAGTATGAAAATTTACAAGGATCTGCGAATTTTGATTGGAAAAATGATTTTTGATAATGTGGAGTGGTGTTCCGAAAGACGTTTTTTCCTTGATTATTAAATATCTTCCCATTGCATCCGTTTTGAACCTGGATAGAACATGCACGAAGTTTCACAATTTTCTCATAGATTTGAGATATTTTGATATCTTGAGAAGGCAGATTGTGATTGCAATACCAAATAATTTTTGTGAAAAACACAAGAAACAATGTGAAAATGTTCATAGATGTACCTTTTGTTTTAAACGATCATGTGATTCATGTTGTAAAGAAAAGTGTTTGTTTTGTAAAACACTTAAATTTTTTAATGATTTAAAAGAATGTCAAATATGTGACATACAAACATGTACTTCCTGCAATGTTATTTGTAAATTTTGTAAACTTGCACTTTGTTCTTACTGTGAGATAAATGGTTTTTGTCAAGAATGTATACATTTATGTTGTAACAAATGTATAACGATACCAAATCATGCGATGCTAACTTGCAAGATTTGCAAAATTGATCAATGCATAGATTGCTTTGTCAAACTTGATATTGCGTGTGAATTATCACATCCTAAAGTATGTAAAGATTGTTTGGTTGAGAGGAATAAAAGTTTTATTTGAAAGATGATTTCTGTCAGAGGTGTTCCTTGTCCAAAATGCATTGGGGATGATTTTTGTCTCAAATGCATTGAAAACACTCCCTGTTGCATCTGTAGACAATTGGATCCCAATGTGGATGGTATCATATGTGATGATTGTGGATTAAAGGGAATGACATGCATGCCGTGCACTGGTCTGATTAGGGTTCCTGAGGGCAAATGGTTTTGCGACATTTGCGATTTGAAAAAGAGGAAAGCAACTCTACTGGAAAACAGGAGGATCCTATCTGATCAATTTATTAAACAAAACATTGATCATATCCTCGTGAAATATATCATGAATTTAGAGATTGATATTGATATATTGGAAAAGAAAATTATTAAAAATTTGTTAAAGTGATAATGGTCTATTTTCAAAAGTGTTCAATATGCAAAATTTCCATTGGATGGATGAAGAGAGGAAAATGTCCGTACAAGTATCAAATGCAGAATGGGAATGTCATTTATTTGTGTTCACTGTGTAGAGCACGGTCCATTTGAGCGTCTAGTTCACCTTTTAAGAACATTAAACAATCGATACGATACTGAGGACTGTTTTTATATTCTAAAAGAAGTTGGCGAAGATCGTCCCCTTCGGGGACGATCTTCGACTTTTTTAATTCTCTCGAATCCTCTCCTTCGGGGGTGACTTTGATTCTAACTTTAAATGGATTGAAACTAGGTTCAAGAACTTTTACGCCTTCAATACTCATATATTCATTCTCAAAAATATATTTTGAATAGTATTTGATTAGTCGTTCTTCATCAATTTTCAATATTCTCGAAACATCTTCCAATTTAATGTATTTCCCTTCGTGGATCAGCACGGACTCACCCTTGAGACTTGCTCGCATACAATGGCAAGGAGATTGAGCCCCTGCTCACAGTAACGTTTTTCAACGAGAGTAATGGCAGAACGAAGAGTAATGTAGTGATCAATGGATGTTTGATGAAGAAACTCGAAAACATGCAAAACTTTTCCATTGAGAAAACCAAGTGTTCCCTTTACATGAGGAACACCATAGAAATCAATCTCATAGTAAAGAGAAGAAGAAGTGGCAAGTGTAAAACGAACCCTCAATGACATTTTTGATCACTTTAAAATTTTACGAGGTTCCAGAAATTTTTAGAAAGTTTTATAATTTTTTAAAACTGGAAGGAGGGGTAGGAAAATTTTCTAGCTTTTTTAGCTCAGTTGGTAGTGACTTTTAATCATGGGGTCAAGGGGTCGAAACCCTTAAAAAGCTTTATTTATATGGAGGCGTTAGCAAAGTGGTCAAATGCGGGTAAAGAATTTAAATATCTTTAATTTTAATGTTTAATCATTATTTTAAGTTGACTTAAGATCAATTCTTTCGAGTTCGCGGGTTCGACTCCCGCACGCCTTTTTGTTTTCCTCTTAGCATAATTGGTAATGCACCATTTAAAAAAATTCTGATGGGGATATTGGTTCAAATCCAATTAGAGGAGATTTTTTTCTGTCATTGTAGCTCAGTTGGCAGAGCATTAGCTTTACACGCTAAAGGTCTTGGTTTCAATCACCAACAGTGACTATAAGTAAACGCCAAGGTCACTGGTTCGATTCCAGTGTGGAACAGTGTGTTCCACTAGCACAGTCGGTAGTTTGCGTGGTGCTTATACAACTCTTTTTACATTTGAAAAATGGTTCAATAGTCATTTTCAGATTATTTGATTAAATAAAATGGAGGGGTTTTACGTGGTTCAATTCAATGATACAAACGTTTACTCAATCATAAAAGATGATCGAATTTACAATTGTTATGATGTTATAAATGATCATGAATATAAAGAATCTTGTGGATTGATGAATTTATTTTGTATTAAAGTTGATATTCCCATACCAAACAAATTATGCATATTGAAAAACAATTACAGAATTGGTGATGAAGTATTTGTTGTAACAAAATATGATATGATTAAAGCAAAAGTGATTAGCGAAAATCCATTAATATCGAAGACTAATTTTAAATCTACATATACAAATTACACTTTGGTACCCAAAAATTGGTGGATTCTTCATGAACGTTGCAAATCTGCCATGATGGAAGTATCTAAATGTCTTTTGAAATGTAAAATATACAAGGATGTGAGAGTGATGATTGCAAAGGAAATTTGGAAAACATGTAATGATTATGAATGGGATATTTTTAATTAAAAACTCCAAATTTTAAATCGACATTATGTTCTAATCTTGGTACATTCCCAAATGGTAAAAATTGGCATAATGGACATTTTTTAAGTTCCTTGTTTCTATTGTAACAATTTCTACATATCCAATGTAAATTGTAACACATTATACGAATAACATTAGGGTCATTGTACTTTTCTAAACAGACACAACATTCTTTGTTGTTTTCTCTAATTATTTTTAATTTGTTATTGATTTCAAAAAATTTCTCGGGTTTGTTTTTAAACATTATAGCGGCGTCAGTATCCATAGGTTCACTAAGATTAAAATTTATCAAATCATTTTTTAAATCTTCAAAATTGTTTGCTATAGCATAAGATCCTAACAAACTAACACATGGATGGAATATTGCCGGTTCAATCAACCAATAATCTCCATCTTTTTTAGAACATGTTACTAAAACTTTTAATTGTTCAATATAAACGGTAAACTCCTTTTGCTTCTTCATTTTTTATAGTTATTTTTTTCTAATTATAGTTTTATTTTTTCAAAAATGAAAACTTTTTTCGACAGTTTCAATTTTGTCAAAGCACGAATTTACATATTCTTTTTTCCCTTCCAAGGTAAAACTCGGTGACGGAGAGTTTGCAACGCACTTTCGTGAAAAGGCATTGCACACAAACCAAATTTATATTTTTAATTTATTTAATTTTTTAATATATTTTTGTTCAATTCTAAACGGATACATTAATGCAGAATTCAAATTATCAATACTGTGATTTCGTTCTGATCTTACTTTCAATACAATCATTTTATCAACATGTTTTGGAATATTTAAACGTCTCAAAATCATTAAAATATAAACTGATCTTTTTGTTAGTAAATTTTTAATATCTGGAATGATTGTTTCGTATGTAAATGTCTTGTTTAGAGTTGCATGATATGCATTCATGTACATTTTACTAAAATCTGCAGAACGGTCAAAATTTATTAAACGTTCACAATCTTCTAGAACCCTCTTCATTTCTTTATCTTTATTCCATATCGACATTCATCACAAATCCAATCACCATCACAATTTGGATCATGTGAAGGAACCTTCTTCTTGAGCTTCCTTACTTCCTCTTTTAATTTTTCATTTTCCTTTTCCAATATTTCGCATCTTTCTTTGTAATAAGCGTTTGACATGACCCTTAATTTTTCTTAAAAAATGAGAGGGTCTAATAATTCAACAAAAGTTTTATTTATTGGTAATATTGATTCAAAAGTTACAGAAGATGACCTTATGTTATTGTTTCAAAATTCTACATATGTCAGACTTAAATATGATCGGGAAACTCTTAAACCTTTAGGTTATGGATTTGTAGAATTTAAAGATTCAGAAAGTGTTACAATAGCTATTGAAAAATTCTCAAACTATTTTTTAAAAGGAAAAGTTATTAAACTTTCAAGATCTTACTGAATAAATTTTTTATTTTCCATCATAAATTCTACCCACTCCATATTTTTTCCGACACACCAAAACAAAATCTCATAAAACTCTTGATCCACTTTTTTAAGATCAAAAAGCTCCATAACAATGGCTTTACGCTTATCCATTGAACAGTAAATTGAACAAATGAGAGAAACAATCTCATATCGAGTAAGAGTTTCTGCAATAATGTGATAGCGCTGCTTCTTTGTTGCATCATCTAAATTATCATCTTCAACGTCTTCATATCGAGAACGTTTTCTAGAAGAAAAAGTAGCTTTAGCTACTTTTTCTTCTTCCACTTCCTCAATAAGTTCTACTGGAATAACTTTGGCAGGTTCTTCCTGATCTTCCTGATCCTCCTGATCCTCCTGATCTTCCTGATCTTCCTGATCCTCTTGATCCTCCTGATCCTCCTGATCCTCCTGATCCTCCTGATCCTCCTGATCCTCCTGATCCTCCTGATCCTCCTGATCATCAACAATAATCATAGGAACTTCAGGAACTTTAGGAACTTCAGGAACTTTAGGAACTTCAGGAACTTCATGATCCTCCTGATCCTCCTGATTTTCCTGCTCCTGCTGATCATCAATAATCATAGGAACTTCTGGAACTTCTGGAACTTCTTCGCCAATCTCCATATCTTGCAATCCCATTGCTTGTTTTTCATCCACAAAATCCTTTAGCTTCTTGCAAACTTCTTCAGGCATGGTAGCCATATCAATCTCAATCTCATCACCCACATTGCAGATTTTGACAGCGCTTTGAACAATCTGAACAACAAACGCATATTCTTCTACTGGAAGACTTTCCAAAGATTTTTGAAGAGCGATTCTATCAACCAAAGGAGTGGACGGAGGCTGCGGCAAAAGAGATAAGATTTCTTCACGAGATTTAGCAGCATTGTAGTCGCGCAATTTTTGAGCATTTTCAGCACTTTTTCTCGAGTAGTTCAATTGCTTCTTCTGAACAAAAAACTCGATAAACATTCTAATCCCCTGGAAATCCATCAGGGAACCGCGATTATTCAAAATGAAGCCTCTTGGAGAAAATCCGATAAAACCATCGGGACTCGTAAAAATTTCAGAAGTGTGAATCTTCTCAAAACCAGGCTTGGTGCAAAAGACACGCAGAGAACGCTCAAAAAACTCCATTTCCACATCAATACCACAAGAGGATCCCTCATTAAGCTGTTTTGATTTTTTTTCGATTCCATAAAAATAACCACCATCAATGCGAGGAGAGTAAACAACCGAAGGATGAAGAAGATCCTTCACAATGAAGGGGGTCTTGTAGTCTCGAGAAGTTTTGAGATTCTCTGAAATATTTTTTTTCCATGAAGCAAACGTGTAGATCTTCTCAACGTGGTAAACATCATCGATGAGATCAACGTAGTGATCGGTTTCATCAACCTCTAGCGTTTTGAGAACTTCTGAAGAGGTAACCGTGGAATGAACCAAAATGATTCCTTTTTGGCCAGAATCACTAATGAGAAAGGAACGTTCGATAAGATCGGGAGCGATCAGAGACATGAGACCCCCTCTATTCGAAAAAAAATTGGGAGAATTTTCGAAGAAAATTCTCTAAAAAATTATTTTTTTTTTCTTTTTTATTCTTTTTTTTCTGCGATTTTTTTAACCCTCTCAGAAACTTCTCGGGAGCAAGATGCGTGTAAACGGTGCAAGCTTCTAGATCTTTTTCAAGATCTTCCAAAAATGGAACTTGCTCAGCTTCTTCAATAACAAGACGTTTCAACTTTTTGCGTTCATCCAAAAGCTGTTTCTCAAGTGTCTTGATCTTGTACAAGATGTTTTGACGTGTAATTTGAAGATCCATCCCTTCAGAAAAATTAAACTTTATTTTTCTTCATTTTTGGTTCCACTTCAGGAAAAGTCATTTCTTCTTGAAACCACTTGGAAAACCTTTCCCAATCTTCTTGATTCTTTGCGTATGGTTTCAGAGCCTTTTCAAAGAAGCTTTCCGCTTCTGAACGTCGTTCAAATTCACCGGGATATCCATCCAGACGATCCAACAAGTTGATATATCTCAACTTGTCAATATTCTCAAAGATCTGAGAACAGACTTCACTCTGATCCTCAAGAAAGCCGTAAGCAGCGCGAAAGCACAAGAGACCGAAAACAGAATTTTTCAGTTTTTGAGAAAAAAAAGTCTCAAACATCTTAATGAGAAGTTCTTCATCTTCAGTGTATGAAGCAATACGTATGTATGCGTCATAGTTCTCGTTGAACAGTTCTTGTTCAAACCATTCATCAATGAGATCAGAAAGTTGACGTTTTTCCTTTTCAGAAGGAAAGCTAAAGTTGCTAGAATCAATAAAAGTGATGAGCTCCTGCATGTTTTGAGAAATTTTGAAAAGTTTTTTATGAAAAAAATTCCCAATTTTTTTTCCAAAAAAAAACTTCTCAAACCTCTCAAAACAAAGACATCTCTTCTGTTTTATCAATTTTTTTAATTTTTCTCTTGTTTCCACTTGTTCTCCAAGTGAATGACATACGGAACAGAAATGAGCCACGTAGCTGCAGCAGCAGCACCACAGATGAGAGCTGCAGCCAATTCATAAGATTTTGAAACGTTTGTACGGTACATGTTTTCAAGTGAAAAAATAGTAGCTGATCCAAACTGTAAAAATGCTCCAGTTGCGTAAACACCAGTAACAACAGAAAAAAGACGACCACTCATTGATTTTTGAAAAATTTTGAGAAAATTGAGAATTTTTCTTCAAACTTCTCAGGGTTTCTCAAAAATGTCTCAAATCATCTTGAAACTTGCAAAATACACTACAATGACTGTTGGTAGCGTTACTCTTCTCTCGGTTGGAGCCATTTCTCTTTTCTCCATTGGTGTGAACCGTTCTTTGAAAAGTTCTGGACACTTTGAAAATGATTGGTTTATTGTCAACAAGACTACGAACGGTACATCTTGGACATTTGATATGAAGAAGAAACAATAAAAAATCATTTAAAACTTTTAATATATTCACAAATCTCTTCATAACTTGCGTCTTTCATAACAAATGTATAATAGACCTTCATGGTTTGTCTTCTAAATTCTATCTTTCGTTTTCTTTCAGCTTCACTGACACAATAATTGATCCACTCATCTTTCGGTATTCCATATTTTTCATAAAGCTTCCAGTTGTAAAAATCATCTGGATAACATTCGATACATGACCACTCATAGGGTGGCATGAACCTGCATCCAGTTTCAGGATCTGCTCCATAGTAATGTTCGGAACAATACTCAACGCAAATAACACCAACAGAACAATGACATTTGTTGCACTTCTTGTACGATTGCATGTCTTGTCGGTTTTTTTCACAACCAGGAAAAAGACACCCCTTCATTTTTCTGAAAAAAATAAAATTTATAATTTTTTTAGAAAAAAGGAGGGATGACTAAACGTGTTCGTGAAGATGGAATTCCTACTTGCTTTGAGCTTGCCATTGAGATGCAAGCTTTTGAACGTGATTATTTTCGAAAGCTTTGCAAAGCTCTTGGAGAAGGAGAAGAATAAAAAGCTGAGAAACTCTTGGAACTTCTCATAACATACAATGAGGAGGTGCAAACACATTCAGACGAAAACATTACCAACGAGATTCAGAGAAGAATGGGAGAAAGTTTAAAAAAATTGAGAAAAATTCTCAAAAGTGAATGAGTGTCTCTTCAATTACTCGAAGAAAGCTTTTACTACTTAATAAAGAAAGATCAAGTGATTTTAAACAACATTTGAGTAGTTTAACAACTACCGAACGCGAAGATCTTTACGAGTTTATCAAGAGTAGATATCTTCTAAAAAGGAATATTACCATTGTGGGTGCGCTGGCATTAAACGTGGCATGTTTAATGAACGCTACCATTGGACCATGCGTAATTATTACTTTTACATCTTCGGCTTACGTTGGTATCATTAATGATACATATATTAAAATCACAGAGATGATTGATGAAGTCGAAACAAGAGCAAAGAAGGATTAAACAGAATTTATTAAATTAAAATAGCATACAAAAACATTGTGTTTTTCAATTTCAAAAGCGGTATATTCACCATTTTTTAACCAAACAGTAAGATTTGGCAAGTTTATCCTCACAAGTGTTACTTTTGTACATGAAAACCGACAATAATCTATGATATTAGATGTTTTGAGTAAAATGATACGATCATACATGTATTCTCCGTGTTGCTCAAATGGTAAACCATCTCTAAAAATAGAAACCATCATTTTTAAAATTAAAAATAAGGGTTTATTTTTAATGTACGATATCATTTTCATCAATCTTAATGGATCTCATTCCATTGTAGGACGTTTTGAAGCAGTTGAAGAAGCACGTAAAGAATGTGATGATATTCGAAAACGTTATCGATCCATCAAAAGATGTCATGTTTTGGAAGGAAATAAAAAGATTCATTGAGAAGAAGAGGGGTTCAAAAAAGATGTATGATGTTTTTGGAATATTTTTAGGAACTTTTTTAATTTTTGTTGCATTGTATCGTTATTTTTTTGTTTCTTATTGTGAAAAATGCGGCACAAAATTTTATTATAGAGATGCAAAGAGAGAACCCTACGGAGAATCACAAGGAACTAGATATCTTAGAGAAGGTGAAGAAGTAACATTATGTTCTATTCATAAGATATTAAATAAATATAATTGTAAAAAATGTGATTATGAAAATAAATATGTCTCTTGGGTAACAGAAACAATTTTAAAACGTATCGATAAACCATTTAAAGTGAAAATATGTAAAATGTGTAAAGGAAATGGTAAATTACATGTTAATACCAGTGGAGGTTTCAGATTAGTAGGGACGAGTCTTAAATATGTTAGCGGTGGTTCAGGAAGTGCAACTTGTGGATTATGTGATGGAAATGGATGGAAAAGAATTAAAAATACCAACTAATCTTCCAGTTGTTTAATCCATCAAGACTCACTTGATATCCCTTGCCATTAAGGAATTCAACAAGTTTCTTCACTTCCACATCGTTCAATGCATATCGAATAGGAGATCCCGTACCATCATCAAAATGAATTGAATGAATATCAATAAAAACATGATCATGACCATCTTTAGCGCGGTTGGACATTTTCGTCCCAACGGCGGCGATAATGTTGCAGAAACGTTGTTCATCACGTTTCTGACGTTCTTCTTGAGCTTTCAACATGATTTCTCGAAGTTCATCCCGACCCTCCATTTTTTTCTAAAAATTCTCATTTTTTTATTTGTGTAATTTTTGTAACGAGACGAAAACCATGATCTGCCTCATCGTCATCATCATCACAAAACTGTTTTGAATTAATATAACAGTCTTTACATATGAATTTAAAATCACTAGTGTCTTTATGTGTGTAGAAACTATCCCCAGGTACAATAGAATCAGAACAATCAAAACAATACAAAGAGTGTTTCTTGTTTTTTCCATCGCTTGTTTGAATAATAAAATCCATCCCCTTTTTTTTTAATTAAAAATAAATTATAAAAAAAAAAGAATTTTTATTAAAGAGATGTTTTAATAATGAATAACAACCCCTTTTACGTTCTTTCAATGGAATACAAGAAGAATGAGAAGAAGAAAAGGGAAAGTTTTGTTATTCCCAAAGCTCCTTGTTGTGTTTGGTGCAAGTTTGATCCTGTAAGTTTTTTGCATGGTCATTATAAAGGGATGGTGCGAATCTTGCAAAGAAATGTTGGGATGAAGATTGTAAACCAGAAAGTGAACGAAACCATGCTGTTTATCGAGGACAGTTTAAAAGAAAAAATAAAAAAAAAATTGAAAGAGAGGGTCTTTAAAAAAATGTCTGGAATCACCATTGTATTGAGAAGTCCTGAAGATATTCAAAAGATCAAAGAACTTGAAGAAAAGATCAAGAAGTTTGAAGAACTTCCACCATTGAGCAATCCTGAAGATCTTCAGAAGATTAAAGAACTTGAAAAACAAAAACAAGATTTGTATTGGGATTTAAAAAGAAGTGAAGAAATGTTGGACTTTAAGAACAGAATAATTGAGAAGTATATTTTTCACTCCCCGAAAAAAATTCTATATTCCTATTATAAATAAAAAAAAATATTTTTTTCAAAGGGTTTCTCAAATGTTGATCGCACCTGGTATTCATCTCAAAACCTTTCACTTTGGTGAACATGTGGGTTCCATTTACGTTAGTAATGATAGTTCACTTGATGGTGTTGTTCAAACGGTTGTTTCTCGTTTTGGCCAAGATCCTTCTCAGTTCATTGCTAGACTTGATGATGATGGTGTTTACCTCATTTCTGAGAAGATTCATCATTTTCCTAAATCTCTTGAAGAGTGGAAAGAAGAATATCCCGGATATATTTTTGGTGAATGTCATCGAGAACTGAGATATCGTAATTGTGATGATTTGATTCCCGATTTGGAATACTTTGAAAACAATGGAAAATGCCACTTTTGTTTTCCTCCATCATATATGAAAGCGAAAAACACTCCAAAAATATCAAAGTGTTTCTCAGCAAGGGAAGGTTCTTTTTATGTTGATAAGAACACTGGAAAATCGGGATTCATTCCATCTGGGGTTGATTTTATCACATTGGAACAACTTGAAAACTTGATTAATCGCATTGACGGCAATGATTTGACTATTAGAAAGCTTTTTGAAAGTGAAAATTATAACGTGGCAGATGAAATTGAAGTGAGTAACATGCCGTATACTTTGTATTGGAAAGTTCTGGAGGTGGTTGAGCTGGGTTCGCGGCCGAAGGCCGCGAACCCACCAAAGAAGAAAAAGGGGGTGGGTTCGCGGCCAAAGGCCGCGAACCCACCAAAGAAACCTGCTCCAACAAGAGAGGAACTTAAAGTTCTTGCAGAAATAACAAAACAAAATCATGAAAATGTGATATCGGAAATGAGAGATGAACTTAGAAGAAGTGCTGGAAGAGTTGCTAAAAACGAATTTTTTATAGCAAATAATACCGGAAGATCTGAATATGATTTGAAAAATATTGAACCTTTAATTATGGGTGATGATGAAGACTCATTAAGTAGTGATACTGTATCTTCATCAGAATAAAATTTCGATATTTATTTTTTTTTCGCCGAAAACGAAAACTGTAAAAAATTCCCTATCCCCTACTTTTTGCAAAATCTAGGAAAAAAATTTCTTGACTTTTTGATAGGGTCAAACTTTTTTTTATTTTTTTTTTAAAAAAGTCAAGAAATTTTTTTCCTATATTTTGCAAAAAGGGGGGCATAGGGAATTTTTTACAGTTTTCAAAAAAACTCCATGGAGTTTTCCAGTTTTTTATTTTTGATCACTTTTCCGAAAACTGTAAAAAATTCCCTATCCCCCCTTTTTTCCAAAATCTAGGAAAAAAAATTCTTGACTTTTTGATAGGGTCAAACTTTTTTTATTTTTTTTTTTAAAAAGTCAAGAAATTTTTTTCCTAGATTTTGGAAAAAAGGGGGGATAGGGAATTTTTTACAGTTTTCAAAAAAGTGATCAAAATTTTATTCTTCTTTTGATGGGTTCATCCTCTTCGACTTCTTTCATTCCGGGCACTCGGGAAAGTTGTCTCTGTCTCTGTCTTTCTTGATTTTGTTGTTCAAACTCCTTCTTCTTGTCCTTTTTGATCATTCTGGACTCTTTCATCTTTGCCAATCTCTTGGTTCCTTTGGATTTGACCAATACGTTCAAACGTGTGTATAAATCATTCAGACCAGCGTTCTTACTGGCAAGAACCTTTCTTCTACGTAATTCAGATGCAATATTGCTTGCATAATTAATGACATCTGTGGCGTTTTGACCTCCACTTTGCAGTTCTTCAGCTTCTGCAATTTGTTCTCTTAACATCTGAATCAAAGTTGCGTTATTGGTGATTCCCTTTAACGCTTTCTTGTCCTTGATACGTTGAATAAAATCTTGACCTCTGTCCAAAAGACTCTTGTCCACATAATTGTTCCACATTGCAGTGGTTACAAAATGAATAGCGGCATTGATCTTTGCACTCGGCACAATGGTCGGATCCTTCTCCAATGCTTCTCTATGGGCATTAATGGCATAAAAATGATTGTCCATATCTTGAAGCTCTCCAGATGCCATTCCATCTTCGAGTGCCATGACCAATCCACTAATGTGATCGATATCAGATGCATCACATTTGAATTGTAATCTATTTGGAACATCCGTAGAAGGCAAATATGCTTGTTTCTTCTCCACCACAGAAACGGGGCAGCTAAAAAACATGTGGACAATCTTTCCATCCTTCAATTGGATAAGGACCTTATTCTTCTTTTCATCCTTTCCAATGTGATTGCCATTCTCAAAGTCTGTTAAATTTCCAGTCAAATACGTGGTCTCTTTTCCATCAATATAAAATGTAATCTTTAAACGTTCCTGGGAAATACTGAAATTTACGTTTTTGGCATAAAATACCGCCTGTTTGGAGCGTCTTGTAATGGCGGCAAGTTGACGAATAATCTTATTATCATGAGCTTCAAAAATAGGTTCAACTTTGATGGGTTTTCCACCATTAATGGTGACTTGATACTGACAATCCGGATTTACATATGCACCACCTCCAAACTTTTTGGTTTTGGTATTTCTAAACTTTCCTCCAATAAAGTTCTCATTGACAAATCCCTTTGGATCAAAATATCGAACCATGTGCGATTCATCAGAATCCTCTGGAATGAATACCGTCAAATGCGGTTCATCAATTGTGGAATGAATGTTGCAATCATTTTGATGAAGGGACCATCCGATATTTTCACAAGAGCCACAGCAATATGCAAGCTTGTTGCAAATTCCACATTTGATGGAAGCTTCTTCTTTACCACAAGTGCAGGACATTTAGGAAAGATTTTGTTTTCGAAAGTAATCTTTCTTTAATACTTTTTTATTTCTAAAAACAAAAACTTTTGTTCCGTATTCAAAATCTTTTGCATATTGCTATCATCGTTCACAATCTCTTTAAACTTTTCAGGAGTGGTAATTTTGTAAAGCAATGAGTAATTCTTATCCAAAATACACCTTTTGATTAATTGTCTAATTATATACATGACGTCATTCCTTTCTTGAAGAATGATACTTTCTTCATCAAATAAACGTGCCAGGTTTCTAAATCCCGGAAGTTCTTTTTCATATTCCAAATATACGGGATTATCAAATTGGGCTAAAATATCCAATTTAATGTTATATTTTTGCATAATTTCAGACACCACCGTAAAAAACCGAACGTGCGTTTTTCTTAATAAATCGTAAACAACAGGTGAATATCTGATTCCAAATCCAGTTAATAATTCAGATATCTGATCATTTGAAAAATTAATGATAGATGGTCTTTCCGTTTTTATCCCATTTGCATATCTCGGATATCTCTTAAGTGTTCCAATCGTCACTTCTTTTTCATCTGTTATACTTTTGTTAAATCCTCCATCACTTGGAAGATCATAATAAACGCGCGCGGCGTTAACACTGTAAAAATAATCACGTAAAAAAGGACCAAATATACTAAACATTACTTTCTTCCAAATTCTCTTTGTAAATGATAAATAATTTAAAGCTAAAGCAAGTTCAATCTGTTCTTGCAATGAATACAATTCTATCGCTTCATCAAAATTACGCAAAACCGCTAACATATGAAGTAATGTATTTGTTTTTATAGGCAATTCGATAATCTGATCATCTGTATCCTCAATTAATGATCTTATCAATTCTGATTCGTTCATTAATCGTAAAGATGATTCATAATTGAGAAGACCTCCATCACTACCTTTAATTTGAAATTCAACTTCTCTAGGTCTTTTACCAATAAAACATTCGTTATTACAATATAACAAGTTTGTCTTTGGATGACGGAATTTAGGAGTTTTAGAACCACAGAAGGCACAATAAGACATTTTGGGAGAGGGATACGAAAACTACTTTTTATAACTTTTTATTTCTAAAAATATGGAAGAGTGGTTCAAGATCCGTTGTATCTTTTGTGGAGATAATGGAGAGAAACAAGATATTCCACTGGCGATTGAACTAGCTGCTTCATGTAATCATCCATGTGCAGAATGGTTGAGAACTTTGAAAGGTGTTAAAAAAAGGGAAGATATTTTAGAAGTGTTAGAAGGAAAGGAAGATATGAGAAGTTTATTTTTTAGATGGGTTTTTTCACGTGAAAAAGAATCATCAGATCTTATTAAATCATCAGATCTTGGATATCCAATAGCTCAAGCTAAATTATCAATATGTTTGAAACTTATTAAATTGGCTGAACTATCAATTAAAGGAGGTGAACCTTTTGGATATGTTGCTCTTGCAAAAATTTACAGTACTCATGGTTTTATACATGATATTCGTGATAACTATTTAATTGCTGCAAATTATGGAATTAAAATGGCAATGTATGAATACGCATTACTGTGTGATCATATTGAAAAATGGGAATGGTTGATAAAATGTCTTCCATACAGAGAGGGTTATATTTGTGTAAACCATTTCAAAGGCGATGAACCTTCTTATGTAGTATTTAAAATTGGGCAAGTATGTAGAAATGACCGAACACTCGATTTAAAAAGAAGTAGAGCGGTTAACTTTTACAAATTTCAACTTTCAAAATATCAAGAAGCTGTTCATGCTTGGTCTCTTTGTGCAATACGTTTAAATTTTTACAAAGATCTTCGTATTTTGATTGGTAAAATGATTTGGGAATCTAGATACGACGCAATTTATTCCTTGAACACATGACTCTCTCATCAAATCTTAATTCATGATATAAATCGTCAGGACTTGTTCTGTAGGAATCTAAAGATTCGCAAAATCCTGCAATTTGCAAAAGACAACAAATGTATTCCGAACAGAAAGTCCCTGACCTTCTTGGAAAATTCTTAAAAATGGGTAGAAAGTTCCAATACATTGTAATTAATGAAAATCTCTTTGGATATATTTGAGCAAAATCAATCATTTCATTCTCTTGTTCTTCCGTTATTGAAATTTCAAAAAAACAACTGTAATTCATTAATCTTTTAGGAATTAAATGAACAATCCCCGGATCTCTAGTGATGGAAGTGGTAGTCCCATCTGAAAATTGTACTTCAACATGACCATATTTTTGAAGGCATGAATTGGCAGGAAAAAAGACAATTTGAACGACCCTCATGGAAAACTAATTTCCGAAGGAAATTAGTTTTCCATCTCCCCTCTTGATTCCCAAATTAACATTCCAATCAATTTTCGAATGTCTTTAACCACTCTCAAACGTATTCCCACAAGAGTCCACGCATCCACAGCTTTACGACATTTCACAAGTTGATCTTTGTAATAAATTACACATTTTTCTGCGAAATTAGAGACAAACCCAAACACACGTTGATTGAATATTTCGCGCTCTTTTAAATGATTTTGAACAATTTTTCCAATCATGAACATACAATTACCATTTGCATCTTCAAAATATGAAAATGTTCTTACAGCTTGTTGCAATCTTTCTAGAAAATACTCAGGATCACTAAGATTTGCAACACGTCCTAACCAATACCATCTTCTTGAATCAGTGTCACTATAATAATAACCCAATCCAAGCATTGCAAAGATAGAACCGATATTTGCAGCTTTCAATAGTTTTGAAAGTAAATCTTGGTTGTTCTTCGCTGGAAACATAGATCGGAACATTTCAGCCTCTGGATGTTGTTGTCTTCTAACATAAACATGTGCTACTCTAACTTCAAACATGTTTTTATATTCAAAAACATGCTTTTGTGCTTTCCACCATTCATTATTACGTGATTTAGGGTAAAGCGAATACATTTTTAGTCGGAAAGTCACTCACCCTTAAAAATATAATTCTTCATTTCTTGATTCCCAAATTATCATTCCAATCAACTTTCGAATATCCTTAACCACTCTAAATCTCAACCCTACAAGAGTCCACTCATCTACTGCTTTACGACATTTCATCATTTGAATATCATACAATTCTACTGATTTTTCTAATTTTCTTAAAACTTCAAGGGGGAGTCCAAATACATCAATGTTATTTTTTAGGTAACGTCCAATAAAAATAAGTCCAAAATTAGTCATATACCGTTGGTTTCTATAAACTTGGTTCAAAAATATGCCTCTTTCGCCCAAATCTAAAATTTTTCCAATCCAATACCATCGTTTATACTCATTAACATTATATTGATATCCAAGAATAATCATTGCTGAAAATGATCCTTGTTCGGCTAAAAGAGTTGCTTCTTTTACAAAATCTCCTTTTGTTTGTAATAATGACGTAACTGCTTTAGCTTCTGGGTGATCAAATTTCTTTGAGACATATAATACAAATTCCCATTTATCATTAAAATCAAAAAAATAAAACATACTGTTACGCTGATTAACCCATTCGTCATTTTTATTTTTGGGAAGAAGTGAATACATTTTTGAGTGATTTCCAAAGGAAATCACTCCACCCTCACTTAAAAATATAATTCTTCATTTCTTGATTCCCAAATCATTTTTCCGATAAATATTCGCAAATCCTTATAGATTCGAAATCGCGTTGCAATTAGAGTCCACACATCCACTGCTTCACGACATCTGATTATTTGCTTATTGTAACATTCTACCGATCTTTGAGTAAATTCAAACATATCATTAATTACATAAAGTCCAAATATTCTTCGTGATATGAAATCAAATCCCTTAACCAAATAACGACCAATATGAACTAAAGAAATATGATTATCAATTTTCCAACGAACATATGGTTCAATCATTGTTAAAAAGTCTTCATATTGTCCAAATTTTAAAAGTTGTCCAAACCACTCCAATCTTTCAGGTGAGTTTATATCATAATAATAATATCCAAAAATTGCTACTGCAAGAACAGATCCTCCCTCAGCAATTAATTGTAAAAACTTTTTGTTTGGTTTTTCGTGTTTTATAGATGATAGAACATTCTTCGATTCTGGATGTCTTACAAATCCACATACCATTTCAATACGTACAATTAAATCAAAATCACGAAAAGGATTAATATCCCTGATTAGTTTATCACGAATTTCAATCCAACCAATATTACGCCGACGTGGATAAAGTGAATACATCACCCTCTCTATTAAAAATAAAATGACAAAGAGGGTCAAATTATATAATTTTCAAGAAAAAGGTATTGATTTTGCTGTTGATAAATTAATCAATGGTCAAATTGATGATAAGAAGACTCATGCCTTTCTTCTTTGTGATGAAATGGGACTTGGTAAAACTGTTCAAGCGTTTGGTATTCGTAAACGTTTGAATTTGAGTGGTCCTACCCTTGTTGTTGCTCCTTCTTCTTGTCAACACATTTGGACTTCTAAAGAGTATGAAACTGATTTGGATGTTCGTATCTTTTCGAATTCTCCAAGTACCATATTGAATATGACCGCAAATACATTGGTTGTAACATCTTATGATACCTTGCGCAACGCTTACAAGTATTACATATCTGAAAAATTGGATCAAGGTGCATTAAGTAACGATGAACTTATCAAATTGTGTTTAATTCATGGTAAATCAGTGGAACGTACAAAACTTTTGTCTGGTGATGGACTTCGTAAAGAACTGCTAAGTATTTCTAGAACCATCAAACATAAAGGAAGTAACAAGACGAATTTGGTGTGTTCCGCATTTATGAAACAAGAATGGTCCCTTTTAATTCTTGATGAAGTTCATAAAACCCGCAGCATTCAAAGTAGTGTTACAAAAGCTATTTCCTTTATGAATGCTAGATACAGATTAGCTTTATCCGGTACTCCCATTATGAATTATGGTTCAGATCTTTTATGTATTTGGAAATATGCTCTCTGTCTTTTTGATTTGAACTGGGAAACACTCAACAAATGTCCCGATTCCGATTATTGTAAGAATGTGATTGATACCATATCATTGGGTCGTAAAAAATCGGAAATTGAAGAGTTGGTGGATGTTTTGCCAAAGCGTGATAAATCCAAGGAACACGTTGTGATTCCTTGGGACAATTATGAGCAGCGTGCACTATATGTTGCTGTGAAATCAGATACCATTGAAGTTTTGAAAAGTTTAAAGGAAAAGAAGAAGGAACTTCGCACGGTATTCTTTTCTAAAATGCAATTGCTTCGTCAAATTTGCATTCATGTAGATCTTCCAAGTTATACGGGTGAAGGGAATGGACCAAAACGAAAAACTGCAAAAATGTGGAATCCTGCTATACACAGTAGTTTTACCAGCTGGAACAAACGTTGCATCTTCTCAATCTTATTGGGGTTGAAAAGAACTAGTCTCTATCCAGTTCGTCAATTGATTATCAAACATTTTATTGCTTTGGACTCTTTAATGATTCAACCATCTTCAAAAATGGTCTATGTTTATGAAGAACTTTTGAAATGTGAAAAAATGGTCGTATTCTGCACATTTAAAACATTTTTTCAATACATTATGCAACCTTGGTTGGATCAAATTGGATATGACTCTCTGATTTTTTGTGGTGGAAGTCGCAAAAAACAACAAGATGTTTTAAAAGAGTTTAAACAATCAAAACTCGTGAAAGTGTTATTAATTGTAAAATCTGCGGGAAGTGAGGGATTGAACATGCAATTTGATTCCAATGTGTGCATCATTATGGATCCTCATTTCAATTTGGCGGTTGATGAGCAAGCTGCTCAACGTATTGATCGTATTGGACAGGAAAAAGAAGTTATTGTTCGTAAACTGTTTATGGAAGGTTCCATTGATGAAGCCATGAACTTGATGCAAAAGGAAAAGCAAGTTAACATTGATGCTTGGTCAGGAAAGGGCACAGCTTCCAGATCTGTTCAAATTCAAGGACTTTTTCTATCTCAAAAAGATACTGTGTGATGAAGGGGTGCTTTCAAGTTTCATATTATTTGGCGAGAGGATACATTCACGATCAAATTGATTACAATATAACTGACATGTTTATTCCTAAAAATTTGATTTTGCGTACCAGACGTTTTAACAATGAAGAAGAATTCAAAAACACATATAAACATTTTGTAAAGGAGAAAGTCTTCCCATTATATGTTATAACTATCAAAAATAAGGATGTTCGAGAATATGAACATCATAATTCTTTTTTAGTTCCAAAAACAATAAATTATATTGTTCATTCTTCAGAACATGAACATATGGAACGCTATCTCGCCGGAACAGATGATGCTCTATATGATTATGTAAATTTATTAAAGTACATGCCACGTTTAGAAGGTTCTGAATTTTTAGGAGCTGAGAGAGATTTTAAAAAAAGATGATGAATAGGGTCGATTATGAAAATTGTTACATTGATCATCTAAGGCAAAAGTTTCCAAATTTTGAAGATTTTAAAAAACATTTTGATACATTAGAATATGTTATTTGTGATTCAACATTAAAACTCACTAAAGATACACGTATTTTGATTTTAAATAAATTAAGATTGCCTTACATTTGTAAATTGACTAGAACATCAAAACAATGTGGAGGGAACGATACATTAAAGAATTTTATAAACAACCACCTAATGATAAAGTGCCAAATGGTTTATGGTTTGATATCTATCAATACACATGGTCAGTTAATCACCAAATTAAATATTTAGGAGGTCGTCAAGGAACTTTAAGTAGATTTATATGGTTAAAAAAGAAGATCAAAATTACTAACAAGATCATTATACTTGAAGATATACATCCAATTGAGTTATTTCCAATGGAACTACATAAAATATTGGAAAAACATAATTATCCAATCAGAATGGTTGTGACTCTATTATTGAAAGACATGTATCAAAATCCTACATTGTATTGGACAAAAGTTGCATTTACAAAATCTCACAATTGGGAAGTTTCCAAAGATTCTATTTTGATACCTAATGAATACATTAATGGTGAAATGACAACACGTAAAGATTTTTTTCATGCTATTGAAGCTAAATTAAGAAAAATTATTACCGAGAATTATTGGAATAAAGTAAAGACAATATCTTGATTTTATTTCTTCTATTGAAACATGTCTACTACATTCTCTTAATAAATATTTACCAATTTCATCGACATGCAGTTTTTTGACATTTTCATGTAATATCAAATGCCAAACCACTTGCATTTTACGTAATTCCCAAAAATCAAATTCCCACCAAGTACTGATTAAATCACGTGCATGCTTAACATATTCAGGGTATGAATCATAATCATCATCAATGAATCCAGAAATGTGTAGTATCCCCTTATTCCATACGACATTTCCACATATATCTGATGTTTCTTTATCAAAATACCATTTTTTAAATACATGATTAAATATCGTATGTTCCATTTTTCCATCTTTCCATCTCCAATATCTTAATGCGACTTTTTGTTTTATTCGTGATTCGGTTGATTTAAGATATTTGTAAGTTTCTTTGTTTAACAACAACAAATTTACATAATCATTATACACGAGATAACGATTGAACAATAGGGATAATATATCTTTGTTCAAATTCGAAAAGAAACACTCCATTTTTAAAATGATTTTATGGACAATATTTTTTCTCCTCATTTTGGGTTATGTTGTTTTCCGTTATTTTGTCATTGTATTTAATAATCATGTAATGCTTTGTCACACTTTGAACTACACTTACACTCGCACATTAAAACCGGGCTTTCATATTTTGCGACCTTTAGAATATAGCACATTTTACCGATGGTCCGATGACATTCAAGGAACTCAAGTAAAATTGAAAAACAGTTTTGATCTTGAACCTTTTCAATGTGTTGATGCAAAAAATACACTTCATTTAATACAATATCACATTGAATACACCGTGACTGATCCATATAAAGCGATAACAACGACAAAAAATGCTTTGGAATTGGTTTGTAAAGAATTTATTCGTCGTGTTCGTGGAGAAACATGCAAATACGATGAAATTTTAAAATTTGAAAAAGAAATATCAGAAGCTTCTTTAATTTCTGATTATGGTATTACCATTGATAAATGTTATATAAAGTAGCCGTTGATCCAACAAATGATGGAAACAACACCAAATACAAAGAGTCTATAAATTGTGTCGCATTTG
>Ga0116177_10000428_pt1 | contig 31258 bp, 24 predicted proteins | sample AD_STIC10_MetaG_FD_89750 | JGI IMG/M metagenome (GOLD analysis project Ga0116177, IMG submission 89750) | Active sludge microbial communities of municipal wastewater-treating anaerobic digesters from USA - AD_STIC10_MetaG | ecosystem: Engineered > Bioreactor > Anaerobic > Digestate | place: USA... | reverse complement strand
TGACGGACCTGGTCCACAAGGCGGGACAGCAGCCGGGTTTCGTCGTGGTGCTGGAGCAGTTGCCGGACAACCCGCGGTTCGACCGCGAGGCGCGCGAGCAGCTGCTCGACGTGTTCCGTGACGCCGCGGACTTCTGGGCGGAGCGAAAAATACCCTTCAGGTGTTTCTATTCTTTTCAGTAGCCCGCTCCCAGGAATTCGGGTCATGGGAGCGGGCTACCGAGGTGGCCCAAAGCGTTGCGGACAAGCCGGCCAAGCCGGCATCGAAGAACGCTGCGAACAGCAACTTCGGCATGAACATGCCGATGATGAGCAGCGCCTTCGACACGGCCATGTGGCTGAACGCGGCGTGAAGCATTGAACCGGCGCCCAGGGCGTCGCACACCGGAAGGCGGCCTGCGGGCCGCCTTTTTCATGGTCTCCGGGATCAGGCCGTGCGGCAGGCCCGCGCCAGCGCCAGGTAATCGGCCACCGGCACCTCCTCGGCACGGCGCTGCAGGTCGAAGGGCGCGGTGCTGCGGCGTTGTTCCAGCCAGCGGCCGAGCGTGTGGCGCAGCAGCTTGCGGCGCTGCGAGAAGGCCACGGTGACCAGTTCGCCCAGCAGTGCGGCATCGACCTCCGGCGCGGGCACCCGCGGCTGCATGCGCACCACGGCCGAGTCGACGCGCGGCGGCGGCTCGAAGGCCTCGGGCGGCACGTCGAGCACCGACTCGATGTCGTAGCGCCACTGCAGCATCACCGACAAGCGCCCGTAGTCCTTGCCGCCCGGCGCCGCGGCCATGCGCTCGACGACCTCCTTCTGCAGCATGAAATGCTGGTCGACCACGTGGTCGACCGCGCCGAGCAGGTGGAAGAGGATCGGGGTCGAGATGTTGTAGGGCAGGTTGCCGACCACGCGCAGCGGCCGGCCGAGCTGCTGCGCGAGCGCGCCGAAGTCGACCTTGAGCACGTCCGACTCGACCACGTTCAGCTCGGCGCGTCGGCGCAGGCGCGCGGCCAGGTTGCGGTCGAGCTCGATCACGGTCAGCCGGCGGCAGCGCTCGACCAGCGGATCGGTCATCGCGCCCAGCCCCGGGCCGATCTCGACCAGGGCCTCGCCGTCCTTCGGGTCGATGGCGTCGACGATCGCGTCGATGACCGACGCATCCGACAGGAAATGCTGCCCGAAGCGCTTTCTGGCGATGTGCTTCACCGCGGCCGGCTCACTGCGGCGGCTCGCGCATCTCGATGTAGGCGCGTGCCCTCAGGTCGGCGATCCACTCGGCGTAGGCGTCCTCGAACTTCTGCTCGCGCAGCATGTTGCGCGCCTGTTCGCGCTCCTGCTTGGCGTCGAGCTTCACCTGGCGGCGCTCGACCACCTGGATCAGGTGCACGCCGAAGCGTGAGACCACCGGGTCGGAGATCCCACCGGGCTGGAGTGCGTTCATCGCCTCGTCGAACTCGGGCACGTAGGTGCCGGGGTAGGCCCAGCCGAGGTCACCGCCCTGGGAGGCGCTGCCGTCTTCGGAGTTGTCGCGGGCGAGCACCTCGAAGCTCTTCGCGCCCGACTGGATCTGGCGCTTGAACTCCGCCAGGCGCCGCAGCGCCGCGTCCTGCGACAGCTGCGCCGAGGTGCGCAGCAGGATGTGGCGGGCGCGCGTCTGCGTGACGGTGAAGGCCGCGCCGTCCTTCTTCTCGATCAGCTTGAGCACGTGGAAGCCGGCCGGACTGCGCAGCGCCGCCGGCACGAGCTCGCCGGCCTTCAGGGGCCGGACGGCCTCGACGAACAGGTCGGGCAGGCGGTCGGCCGTGCGCAGGCCGAGGGCCCCGCCGCGGGCCTTGCTGACGTCGTCGGACAGCGCGGCGGCCACGGCCGCGAAGTCCTCGCCGGCCTTCAGGCGCGCCAGTGCCGACTCGGCGCGCGCGCGGCGCTCGGCCACCACGGTCGCGTCGGCACCTTCGGGCACGCCCACCAGGATCTGGCCGATGTTGTATTCGACCGCCGCGCCGGCCGCCGAGCGGCGCTTGTCGAGCAGCGCGTCGATCTCGATCTCGTTGACGCGGATCAGCGCCTGCACCTCGCGCTCGCGCACGCGCTCGGCCAGCAGCTGGTCGCGCAGGTTGCCGCGGAAGCGCGCGTAGTCCAGGCCCTGCTCGCGCAGCCGGTCGCGCAGCTGCGCCGGCGTGATCTGGTTCTGCTGCGCGACGTTGTTCACGGCGCGGTCGAGCTCGGCCTCGTCGATGCGCTGGCCACTGTCGCGCGCGTAGCTGATCTGCACGCGCTCCTCGATCAGCCGGTCGAGCACCTGGCGGCGCAGCTCGTCGTCGGGCGGCAGCGCTGCGCGGCTGCGCGCCGCGTCGGCGCGGACGCGGTCGAGCCGCTGCTGCAGTTCGCTGGCGGTCACCAGTTCCTGGTTGACGACGGCGACGATGTAGTCGGCGGTGCGCGTCGGCGTGGCGCGGCCCTGCGCGAGCACCGCGGGCGCGGTCGCGGCCAGCACCAGCGCGAAGGCGGCAAGTCGGAGGGGTCGGAGGCGGGAATCAGTCATACGTGTTCGGCGTGGCCGGTGACGCGCGCTCGTCGCGCAGCAGCCGGTAGCCGGGGATATTGTCCTTCAAGACCTGCAGGGGGTTCGAACCCAGCCGCGACAGGCCGACCAGCTCGAGCTGCAGCAGCAGCCGCGTGCTCGCTTCGCTGCGGCCGGTGGACAGCCGTTCGGCGACGACGCGGCCGATCCAGCAGCCGGCGTCGTACTCGAATCCGAGCACCGAGTCGGTGACGCGGCTGTCGCGCGTGCTGTAGTTGATGCGCCCGACGCTGTACCAGCTGCCCTTGCAGGCGCTGCCCGTCGCGCCCGCGGCCGGCCGTGCGTCGGGCGTGGGGCCGTACACCGGCCATTGCCAGCCGATCTCGAGCTGCTCGCTCAGGCCGCGCGCCAGGCGGTAGGTGGCGCCGACCGTGCGGTACGGGCCGGGCGAATAGCGCGCGCCGAGGATCGAGCGCACCGTGCGGTTCAGGTCGGGGCTGTACTGCAGCGAGGCGTCCAGCGTCCAGTGCGGCACGACCGAGGTCGAGCCCAGCAGCAGGATGTCCGAGAAGCGCTGCGTGAACGGCACGCCGTCGGGCGTGACGCGCTGGTCGCGGAACAGGTAGCGCTGCACCACGCCCAGGCGCAGCGATTCGGCACCGGTGTCGGGGTCGAGCACCCGCGTCGTCACGCCGGCGGTGAGCTGGTGCGCGTCCGACACCCGGTCGACGCCGCTGAAGCCGTTCTCGGTGAAGATCGAGTCGAAGTTGAAGTCCTTGCCGGCGGCGTCGAAGGCGACGTAGCTGTTGGCCGCGGCGTCGGCCGCCCCGGGCTCGAGCTGCGACCGGTAGGGCGTGTTGACGTAGAGCAGCCGCGGCTCGAGGGTCTGGCGCACGGCGCGGCCGAACCACGACGAATCGCGCTCGAGCACCCAGGCGCTGTCGACGCTGAAGGTCGGGATCACGCGCGCAAAGCTGCGCCGGCCATCGGCCAGCGGATCGTCGAAGGCGTACGAGGCGGCGTTGAACTGCAGCTTCGGCGTCAGCGTCCAGCCCGGCGTGGCGAAGGGTCGCGCCACGCTGCCCAGCGCGTGCCAGCGCGTGCCGGTGGGCCGCGCCGAGAGCGTGGCGTTGGCCGGCAGGCCGAAGCGGTTGACCTCGGTCTCGAAGGCGAGGTCCAGCCCGCCGGCGGTGCGCCGGCCGTAGCGCAGCCCGACCTGCGGCACGCGCTCGTACGGGGCCTCGATGCGCGTGGCGGTGTCGTCGGTCTGCAGCACCTGCCAGCGCTGCACGCGGGCGTAGGGCGTCCAGTCGCCCGTGGGGCGGGCGAGCTGCAGGTCGCTCGCCAGCAGGCGCGGCGTCACGCTCGACACGCCGCGCGCGAAGTCCTTCCAGTAGGTGTCGTCCGACACGCGCAGCACGCGCAGCTGCAGCGACACGTCCGACGGCAGCGAGGCGTCGTGCGTCAGGCCGAAGGCGTAACGCGTCGCGTCGGCCAGGCGGTCGTGCGGCAGCAGGCTCAGGTTCACCGTGCCGCGGTAACGCGGCTCGAGGTACCGGAACTCGCCCTCGCCGCCCAGTCCGCGCTTGCCGCTGACCAGCGGCGTGAGCGTCGCGTCGCGGTTCGGCGCGATGTTCCAGTAGTACGGGATCGAGAACTGCAGCCCGCTTTCGCTGTCGAGGTTGATGCTCGGCGGCAGCCAGCCCGACTTGCGCTCGTCGGTCAACGGAAAGCTCAGCACCGGCGCGGCCAGGATCGGCACGCCGTAGAAGCGCAGCACGCCTTTCTCGGCCACGCCTTCGTTGGCGTCGAAATCGAGCTTCACGCGCTCGGTCGTCAGCAGCCAGGCCGGGTCGCCCGAACCGTCGGCCGGGCAGCTGGTGTAGGTCGCACCGTAGGCCACCGAGCGCTGGTCGTCGAGAAACTCCACGCGCTGCGCGGTGCCGCCGGCGCCGGCGCGGCCGAAGTAGTAGGTCGGCTCGAGGAAGTAGCCCTCGAAGTCCTGCACGTGCAGCTGCAGTTCGCTGCCGGTGTAGACGTTGCCGTCGCGGCTGATGCGCACGTGGCCGCGCGCGACCGCCAGGTCGCCGGGGTGGTCGTAGCTCAGGCGGTCGGCACGGATCACGACGTTGCCGCGCCGGAACTCGGCGTCGCCCTCGGCCACCGTCTCGAGGTCGGGCCGGCCGCGCACCTCGTTGGCGCGCAGGATGATCGGCAGCTTGCGCGAGGCCTCGCCGCGCGGCGCCGGCTGCAAGGCCGTGGCCGGGACCAGCTTCAGCGCCACGCCGGGTTGCGAGGCGGCCGTGGCCGGCGCCTGGGGCGCGTCCTGCGCCTGCACCGCGCCGAGCGCGAGGCCCAGCAGTGCAGCCGCCGCCGGCACGGGGCGCGGCAGCGGGCGGGGTCGGAGACGGGAGGAGCGCGGCAAGTCGGTCGGCACATCGGCCCGGTGGGGGCCCCGAGGCGTGCGGCGTGGTTTGTAGAATCGATTATCCATGAGGGTCCGCACCGCGCGGCGCGCGGTCGGCTTCCTCCCGGCACCCCACCCGACCGGAACGCCGCCCTCGCCCGCGGCCACACGACCTTGACCGACTCCACCTCCTCCGCGATCGCCTGGACGGACGCCGCGCGCCACGCGGCCTTCGAGCGCTGGTTCGCCGCGATCGCACCGCGCCACGGCCTGCGCGGCCAGACGCTGCGCCCGGCGTCCAACGACGCGAGCTTCCGGCGCTACTTCCGCGTCGACGGCCCGGCCCCCACGGCCTTCATCGTCATGGACGCCCCGCCGCCGCAGGAGGACGTGCGCCCCTTCGTGCAGCTGGCCGCGATGTTCGAGGCCGCCGCACTCAACGCGCCCCGCGTGCTCGAGCAGGACGAGGCGATGGGCTTCCTGCTGCTCAGCGACCTGGGCTCGCGCCTGTACCTGCAGGCCCTCGAGGAAGCCGTGGCCGTCGGCGACATGCACGGCGCCGACGCGCTGATGCGCGATGCCATCGCCGCCCTGGTGCAGTGGCAGCAGCGCGCCGACGCCTCGGCGCTGCCCCCCTACGACGACGCGCTGCTGCGCCGCGAGCTCGCGCTCTTCCCTGAGTGGTGCGTGCAGCGCGAGTTCGGCGTCGCCTGGACCGAGACGCAGCAGGCCACGTGGCAGGGCACCTGCGACCTGCTCGTGGCGAGCGCCCTCGCGCAGCCCAGCGTCGCGGTCCACCGCGACTACATGCCGCGCAACCTGATGGTGGCCACGCCCAACCCCGGCATCCTCGACTTCCAGGACGCCGTGCGCGGGCCGATCAGCTACGACGTGGCCTCGCTGCTGCGCGACGCGTTCATCTCCTGGGACGAAGCGCAGGAGATCGACTGGGCCGTGCGCTACTGGCAGTCCGCGCGCAGCGCCGCGCTGCCGGTGCCGCAGGACTTCGGCGAGTTCTGGCGCCAGATCGAATGGATGGGCCTGCAGCGCCACCTGAAGGTGCTGGGCATCTTCTGCCGCCTGAAGCACCGCGACGGCAAGCCGAAGTACAGCGAGGACCTGCCGCGCTTCTTCGCCTACGCGCACAAGGTAGCCACGCGCTACCAGGGCCTGGGCGGCCTGGTGCGGCTGATCGAGCCGCTGATGGGCGCGACGCGCGTCGACGCGTACTACTGATGTCGGCGCGACGCTGCGCATGATCCGCCTGACCGAACTGCGCCTGCCGCTGGACCACGACGAGGCGTCGCTGCGCGCCGCCGTGCTCGCCCGCCTGGGCGGGCGCGAGGCCGACCTGATCGGCTTCAGCGTCTTCCGCCGCGGCCACGACGCGCGCAAGAAGCACGCGATCGTCTTCACCTACACCGTCGACTGCGAGGTCCGTGACGAGCCGGCCGCGCTCACGCGGCTGGCCGGCGACCGCCATGCTGGTCCGGCACCCGACACGCGCTACCGCTTCGTCGGCCACGCACCGGCGGACTTCGCGGCCTCGGGCCGGCCGCGACCGCTGGTCATCGGCTTCGGGCCCTGCGGGATCTTCGCCGCGCTGATCCTCGCCCAGATGGGGCTGCGCCCGATCGTGCTCGAACGCGGCAAGGCGGTGCGCGAGCGCACCCAGGACACCTGGGGCCTGTGGCGCCGGCGCGAGCTGAACCCGGAGTCGAACGTGCAGTTCGGCGAGGGCGGCGCGGGCACCTTCAGCGACGGCAAGCTCTGGAGCCAGATCAGCGACCCGCGCCACCTGACGCGCAAGGTGCTGACCGAGTTCGTCAAGGCCGGCGCGCCGGACGAGATCCTCTGGGTCAGCAAGCCGCACATCGGCACCTTCCGCCTCGTGGGCATGGTCGAGAAGATGCGCGCGGAGATCGAGGCGCTGGGCGGCGAGGTCCGCTTCCAGCAGCGCGTGACCGACCTGCGCATCGAGGCCGGCGCGGTGCGCGGCGTCACGCTCGCCTCGGGCGAACAGCTCGATGCCGAGCACGTGGTGCTGGCCCTCGGCCACAGCGCGCGCGACACCTTCGAGATGCTGCACGCGCGCGGCGTGCACATGGAGCCCAAGCCGTTCTCGATCGGCTACCGCATCGAGCACCCGCAGTCGCTGATCGACCGCGCGCGCTTCGGCCCGAACGCCGGCCACCCCAGGCTGGGCGCGGCCGACTACAAGCTCGTGCACCACGCGAAGAACGGCCGCTCGGTCTACAGCTTCTGCATGTGCCCGGGCGGCACGGTGGTGGCGGCCACCTCGGAGCCGGGCCGTGTCGTCACCAACGGCATGAGCCAGTATTCGCGCAACGAGCGCAATGCCAACGCCGGCATCGTCGTGGGCATCGCGCCGCAGGACTACCGCCAGGACGGCCACGCCGACGGGCCGGTCGACCCGCTGGACGGCATCGCCTTCCAGCGCGTCTGGGAGTCGCGCGCCTTCGAACTCGGCGGCGGCAACTACGACGCCCCGGGCCAGCGCGTCGGCGACTTCCTCGAGGGCCGCGCGTCCACCGCCTTCGGCAGCGTGCTGCCCTCGTACACGCCAGGCGTGCACCTGACCGACCTCGCGCAGCGCGGCCGCGAGAGCCTGCCGCGCTACGCGATCGACGCGATCCGCGAGGCGCTGCCCGCCTTCGAGCGCCAGATCCCGGGCTTTTCGATGGCCGATGCGATGCTCACCGGGGTCGAGACGCGCACCTCGTCGCCGCTGCGGCTGACGCGCGGGCGCGACCTGCAGAGCCTGAACGTGCGCGGTCTGTACCCGGCCGGCGAGGGCGCAGGCTACGCCGGCGGCATCATGTCGGCCGGCGTCGACGGCATCGAGGTGGCCGAGGCCCTGGGCCGCGCGCTGCTCGGCCTGGCCGACCCGCCGCGCTGAGCGCCGCGCACACGCCGCGGCCGGGCGCGCGCTCAGGGCGCGTTGACCAGCAGGTCCTGGACGACGACCTGGCGCACCGGTGGCACGCCCTCCGCAGCGAGCCAGCCGTTCAGCGAGGCCTGCATGCCACGACCGAGGCGGTCGATGCCGGGGGCGCCGGCGAGGTCCCGCTGGGTGTGCAGGGCCACGCTCGTCTCGAGCAGCAGGCCGACCTGCTGGGCCTTGCGCTGGATCGCGCGGCGCGTGCCGGCATCTTCTGCGTCGACCGCGACGCGGGTCTTGACCGCCAGGCCGTCCGAGGTCGTCGCCCGCACCACGGGCAGCGCCAGCCACTCGGGGGTCGCGCGCGACTCGGCCTGGCTCCATGGCAGCTCCACCCAGGCCATGCCGACGGCCATGCCCACCGGCAAGGCGAGGACGGCGGCGAGCGCCGCGACGATGACGAGCGTGCGCTGCGGGTCGGGGCGGGGCGAGGACGGGGTCGGCAAGGCCATGGCGGCTCGAGCGGAAAAACGGACAGGGTCGATTACACCCAGGCTGCACCCGCCGCGGCCACACCGCCCGGACACGCCCTCGGGCGCGCCGTTGAACCGGTCACGACTTCAGGGGCAGGCGGCCATCACCTGCGCGACAGCGGCTGTCAGGCGTTTGCCATAGCCGATGTGCAGGAATTCGTTCGGGCCGTGGGCATTGCTCTTCGGCCCGAGCACGCCGCAGACCATCATCTGCGCCCGCGGGAAGCCCTGCTGCAGCATGTTCATCAGCGGGATCGTGCCGCCCTGGCCGATGTAGCCGCAGGGCGCGCCGAAATGCGCCTGCGACGCGGCGTTCAGCGCCTCGTCGAGCCAGGGCGCGAGCTGCGGCGCATTCCAGCCGGTGGCCCCCTGCGCGCCGACGCGCCCGTCGGCGGCAAAGGTCACCTTGGCGTGGTACGGCGCGTTGTCTTCCAGCAGCGCCTTCAGCGTGGCCGCGGCCTCGTTGCCGTCGACCAGGGGCGGCAGGCGCAGCGAGAGCTTGAAGGCCGTGAAGGGCCGCAGCACGTTGCCGGCGTTCTTCAGCTCCGGCAGGCCGTCGACGCCGGTGACGCTGAGCGTGGGCTTCCAGGTGCGGTTGATCAGCACCTGCAAGGGGTCGGTGGTGGTGGGCAGCGCGGGCTGGCCGTCGGCGCCGCAGGCCCAGGGAAACCGGCGCCAGACCTCGTCGCCGAGGATCCGCGCCGTGGCACGCGCCTGCTCGATGCGGTCGGCCGGGATCGCGCAATGGAAGCTCCGGGGCAGCAGTTCGCCGGTCTGGGCGTCCTCCAGACGGTCGAGCACCTGCCGCAGGATGCGGAAGCTCGACGGCACCACGCCGCTGGCGTCGCCCGAGTGCACGCCCTCGGTGAGGATCTCGACCTTCAGCGTGCCGGTGACGTTGCCGCGCAGGCTGGTCGTCAGCCAGAGTTGGTCGTAGTTGCCGGCGCCGCTGTCCAGGCAGACGACCAGGCCGACCTCGCCCAGGCGCGGGCGCAGCACGTCCAGGTAGGCGGGCAGGTCGAAGGAGCCGCTTTCCTCGCAGGTCTCGATCAGGCCGACGCAGCGCGGGCGCGACAGGCCCTGGCGGTCCAGCGCCTCGATGGCGGTGACGGCGGCGTAGACCGCGTAACCGTCGTCGGCGCCGCCGCGGCCATAGAGCAGGCCGTTCTCGACCTTCGGCGTCCAGGGCCCGAGGTCGTTGCGCCAGCCGTTGAACTCGGGTTGCTTGTCGAGGTGGCCGTACATCACGACCGTGTCGGTGCTGCCGGCGCGCGTGGCCGGCACCTCGAAGAAGATCACCGGCGTGCGACCGGGCAGGCGCACCACCTCGAGGGTCAGCCCGGCGATGCGCCGCCCCTCGACCCAGGCGGCGGCGTCGCGCACGACGCGCTCGAGGTGGCCGTGGGCCACCCAGTCGGCATCGAACATCGGGCTCTTGGCCGGGATGGCGATGTAGTCGGTGAGCGCAGGCACGATGTCGTCGTCCCAGACCCGGTTGACGTGGGCCGCGGTGGCCTCGGATTCGTCGGGCAGGGTCGGAAACAACGGATCGCGCGTGTTCATCGAGGGCTCCTGGGGGTCCGGGACCGAGTTTAGACCCCGGGCTGCCGCACCGCAGCCGCCCGCCCGCCCCGCGGCCGCGGGTCGCTGCAGGGCGCGCGGGACTCCCCCCGTTCACGGGATGTGCCGGCCTCGCCATTCGCCCCCGAAGGCTCTACCCTCTGCATCGGTAACGCTCGCGAACCCCGCGAGCGGCCGTGGTCCAGATCGAGGGAGTAGATCGATGAAGAAGATCCTGACGGTGGTGGCATTGGGTGCGGCGCTGGCGGCGCCGGCGATGGCGCAGACGAGCCTGGTCGGCGACAAGGACTGCTTCGGCCTGGGCGGGTCCTGCCCGGACGGCACCGGCTGGCAGACCGACCTCGGCGGAACCTTCGGCTTCCCGAGTTCGTACCAGGGGCCGGGCGACCCGGCATTCACCGACAAGTGGGACGCCGACATCGACTTCAGCTACGTCCACACCTATGCGCTGGGCGCGGCCAGCTCGGCCTTCCTGACGATCCTGACGGCCGGCCTGGCCGACAACCGCGGGCCGTGGGACGTGTTCTTCAACGGCACCAGCATCGGCCAGTTCACCGTCAACACCAACGCCAGCGCCTTCGAGGAAGTCCGCACCTTCACCTTCGCCGTCCCCGTGGCGCTGCTGACCGGCAGCGACACGATCCGCCTGGCCATCAACACGCCGGAGTTCAACGACGGCTACAGCATCGACTACTCCGAGCTGACGATCAACGCCGTGCCGGAGCCCGCCACGGTGGCACTGATGCTCGCCGGCCTGGGCGTGGTCGGCGGCGTGGCGCGCCGTCGCAGCCGCGCCTGAACCCCGGGTCCGTTTCCCACCCACCCCGGCCCGAGGGCCGCCCCGGGCCACTGCGGTGGCCCTTGTTTCGTGCTGCGCCGGGACGGCCGCCGGCCTCGCCGAAGGGGTCGCCGGAACGTATGCTGCGAAACGGGTGACAACGGGACGCGCGCATGAACGACTTCTTCCACCTCGAACTGCGCGCCGACGGCATCGCGCACCTGCAGCTCAACCGGCCCGAGCGGCTGAACACGATGTCGCCGCCCTTCTTTCCGGCGCTGCGCGACGCGGTGCGCGGCCTGCACGACGGCGGCCAGACGCGCGTGCTGCTGATCTCGTCGACCGGCCGACACTTCAGCGCCGGCATGGCGCTCGACGTCTTCGAGCCGCCGCCCAAGGAGCCGCCCGACGACCGCCGCGACCCCTACGCCGATGCGCAGCGGCGCGCGGTGGGCGACGTGCTGAATCTGCTCGACACCTCCAGCCCGCGCGCGCGGCTGTCGTTCCACGAGACCTTGCGCCGGTTGATGGACTGCTTCACTGCGATCGACGAAGCGCGCTTCCCAGTGATCTGCGCGGTGCAGGGCGGCTGCGTCGGCGGTGCGCTCGACCTGGCCACGGCCTGCGACCTGCGCGTGTGCAGCGCCGACGCTTTCTTCAGCGTGCAGGAGATCCAGATCGGCATGGCCGCCGACCTGGGCGTGCTGCAGCGCCTGCCGAAGATCGTCGGCCAGGGCCTGGCGCGCGAGATGGCCTACACCGGCGCGCGCGTGCCGGCGGCGCGGGCCTACGAGATCGGCCTGGTCAACGCCGTGCTGCCCGACGCCGACGCGCTGCTCGCCCACGCGCAGTCGCTCGCCCGGGACATTGCCGCGAAGTCGCCGCTGGCGATCGCCGGCGTCAAGCTCGCACTGAACCACGCGCGCGACCACGGCACCGGCAGCTCGATGGCGCAGATGAGCTTCCTGCAGAGTGCGATCTTCGACACCGACGAGATGGCCGAGGCCATCCGCGCCTGGAAGTCGCAGCGCAGCGGCGAGTTCGCGCCGCTGAACCCGCCGGCCCGACTCTAGGACCCGGGCCGATCGGTCCAGCCGCCGCCGAGCACGCGGTACAGCAGCACCCCGTTCTGCACCTGCGCGGCCCGCAGCTGCACGACGGCCTGCTGCGCGGCGTAAGCGGCGCGCTGCGCGTCGTAGAGCTCGAGGTGGCTGGCCACGCCCTGGCGCCAGCGCAGTTCGGCCAGACGCGCGCGTTCCGTCTCGGCCTCGGCCTGCGCCTGCTGCGCGCGCAGCTGTTCGGCCAGGGTCGCGCGACCCGCCAGCGCGTCGGCCACCTCGCGGAACGCGACCTGCACCGCGCGCTCGTACTGGGCGACGGCGAGGTCGCGGCTCGCCTGCGCGACGCCGAGGTTGGCGCTGTTGCGACCCGCGTCGAAGATCGGCAGCACGGCCTGCGGAGCGAAGCTCCAGCCGATGTCGCCGTTGCTGAACAGGCCCGACAGCGTGGTGCTCGCCAGGCCCAGGCTGCCGGTCAGCGTGATGCGCGGGAAGAAGGCCGCCCGTGCCGCGCCGATGCTGGCGTTGGCGGCGATCAGCTGCTGCTCGGCCTGGCGCACGTCGGGCCGGCGCACCAGCACCTCGGAGGGCAGCCCCGCCGGCACGTCGGGCAGCGCCGCGGCCTCGAGCGCGCCCGCGCCCGGCAGGTCCGCCGGCACCGCCTGTCCCAGCAGCAGCACCAGCGCGTTCTCGTCGAGCGCGCGCTGGCGCGTCTGCTGCGCGTAGGCCAGGCGCGTGCCCTCGAGCAGCGACTCGGCCTGGCGCAGCTCGAGCGCCGAGGTCGCGCCGAGCTCGAACTTGAGCCGGACGAGCTTCAGCGACGCTTCGCGCGAGTCCAGCGTGCGGCGCGTCAGCGCGAGCAGCGCGTCGTCGGCGAGCAGCGCGTAGTGCGCCGTCGCGACCGCGCCGACCAAGGCGATCTGGGTCGCCTTGCGCGCCTCTTCGCTCGCCAGCACCTGGGCCTGCGCGGCGTCGCCGAGGCTGCGCACGCGGCCGAACAGGTCGAGCTCCCACGAGGTCACGGCAAGCCCCGCGGTGTACAGGCTGGTCACGCCGCCGTCGGCCTTGCTCTGGCGCGACGCTGCGGCCGCGGCATTGAGCGTGGGCCAGACGTCGGCGCGCGTGGCCTGCCACTGCGCGCGGGCGCGCTCGATGCCGAGCACGGCGATGCGCAGGTCGCGGTTGTTCTCCAGCGCGATGCCGATCAGGCGCTGCAAGCGCGCGTCGGCATAGAAGTCGGCCCAGGCGAGGTCGGCCGCGGGCGTGGCCGGCGCCGATGCGGCGGGCGCGTTCGGAAAGGCCGCTTCGACCGGCGCGGCCGGGCGTTCGTAGCGCGGCGCGAGGCTGCCGCAGCCCGCCAGGGCAGCGCTCGCGATCAGGGTCGGGACGAGGCGGCGCATCATGCATCCCCCCGGGCGGGCGGCGCGTCCGGCGGCGACGACTCGGGTGGCAGCACGCCCTCGAGCTCGTGCGCGTACATCCGGCGCTGGCGCTCGCTGCCCTTGAAGATGCGGCGCACGACGACGAAGAACACCGGCACGAAGAACACCGCCAGCGCGGTGGCCGTCAGCATGCCGCCCATCACGCCGGTGCCGATGGCGCGCTGGCTCGCCGAGCCGGCGCCGCTGGCCAGCACCAGCGGCAGCACGCCGAGGATGAACGCCATCGAGGTCATAATGATCGGACGGAAGCGCAGGTGCGCCGCCTCGAGCACCGACTCGACCAGGCCCTTGCCGCGCGCATGCAGGTCCTTGGCGAACTCGATGATCAGCACCGCGTTCTTCGCCGACAGGCCGATGATCGTGATCAGGCCGACCTTGAAGTACACGTCGTTGGCCAGGCCGCGGGCGTTGGCGCCGAGCAGCACGCCCATCACGCCCAGCGGCACGACCAGGATCACCGCGAGCGGGATCGACCAGCTCTCGTACAGCGCCGCCAGGCACAGGAAGACCGCGAGCAGCGAGAAGCCGAACAGCACGAAGGCCTGCGCGCCGGCGAGCTTCTCCTCGCGCGACTGGCCGGTCCACTCGAACGCGAAGCCGGCCGGCAGCTGGCCCGCCAGGCGCTCCATCTCGGTCATCGCCTCGCCGGTGCTGTAGCCGGGCGCCGCATCGCCGCCGATGCGCATCGTCGGGTAGCCGTTGTAGCGCACGGTCTGCATCGGGCCGACGACCCACGAGGTCGTCGCGAAGGCCGACAGCGGCACCGGCTGGCCCTTGGCGTTCAGCGCGTTCAGGCGCAGCAGGTCGTCGGGCTGCATGCGCGCCGGGGCGTCGGCCTGCACGACGACGCGCTGCAGCCGGCCGGCGTTCGGGAAGTCGTTGACGTAGCTCGAGCCCAGCGCCGTCGAGATCGCCGCATTGATGGACCCGAAGGGCACGCCCAATGCCGCGGCCTTGTCGCGGTCGATCTGGATCTGCAGCTGCGGCGCGTCTTCCAGGCCGTCGGGCCGCACATTGGCCAGCAGCTTGCTCTGCGAAGCCATGCCCAGCAGCTGGTTGCGCGCCGCGAGCAGCGCGGCGTGGCCGTTGCTGCCGCGGTCCTGCAGGCGGAAGGTGAAGCCCGAGGCGTTGCCGAGTTCGGGGATCGGCGGCGGGCTGAGCGCGAAGATGAACGCGTCGCGCACGCCGAACAGCGCGCCGAAGGCGCGGCCCGCGAGCGCCTGCGCGGAGTGGCCGGCGCCGACGCGCTCGGACCAGTCCTTGAGCGTGACGAAGGCCAGCGCCGCGTTCTGCCCCTGGCCCGAGAAGCTGAAGCCGAGCACGCCGACCATGCTCTTGACCTCGGGCTGGGCGAGCATGAAGCCCTCGACGCGCTTCATCGCCTCGGTCGTGCGCTCGAGCGTCGCGCCCGGGGGCAGCTGCACGTTGGCGATGATGTAGCCCTGGTCCTCGCTCGGCAGGAAGGACGTCGGCAGGCGGTTGAACAGCCACACCACCGCGGCGATGACCGCGAGGTAGACGATCAGGAAGCGACCCGCGCGCCTCAGGATGCGCGCCACCCAGCCTTCGTAGCCCTTGGCGGTGCGCGAGAAGCCGCGGTTGAACGCGCCGAAGAAGCCGGTCTTCGCGTGGTGGTGGCCGGCCTCGACGGGCTGCAGCAGCGTGGCGCACAGCGCCGGCGTCAGCGACAGCGCGAGGAAGGCCGAGAACAGGATCGCCGCGACCATCACCGCCGCGAACTGCTTGTAGATGTTGCCCACCGAGCCGCCGAAGAACGCCAGCGGCACGAACACCGACACCAGCACCACCGTCACGCCGACGATCGCGCCCGAGATCTGGCCCATCGCCTTGCGCGTGGCCTCGCGCGGCGGCAGGCCCTCCTCGCTCATGATGCGCTCGACGTTCTCGACGACGACGATCGCGTCGTCGACGACGATGCCGATGACCAGCACCATGCCGAACATCGTCAGCACGTTGATCGAGAAGCCCAGCGCGAGCAGCACCGCGAAGGTGCCCAGCAGCGACACCGGCACGACGATCGTCGGGATGATCGTGTAGCGGATGTTCTGCAGGAACAGGAACATCACGACGAACACCAGCGCCACCGCCTCGAGCAGGGTCTCGACGACCTGGCGGATCGAGATGTCGACGAAGCGCGAGCTGTCGTAGGGCATCGCCCAGTTGACGCCGGCCGGGAAGAACTTCGACAGCGCGTCCATGCGCTCGCGCACCGCCTTGGCCGCGGCCAGCGCGTTGCCGGTGGGCGCGAGCTGCACGCCGATGCCGGTGGACGGCTTGCCGTTCAGGCGCGCCGAGGTGGCATAGGCCTGGGCGCCGAGCTCGATGCGCGCCACGTCCTTCAGGCGCACGCTGGAGCCGTCGGCGTTGGCGCGCAGCACGACGTTGCCGAACTGCTCGACCGTGCCGAGCTGGCCCTGCACGACCACGGTGGCGAAGATCGACTGGCCCGGCACGTTCGGCAGGTCGCCGATCGTGCCCGACGAGACCTGCGCGTTCTGCGCGGCGATGGCGGCATTGACGTCGGCCGCGGCGAGGCCGAAGCCGACGAGCTTGGCCGGGTCGATCCAGATGCGCATCGCGCGCTCGGTGCCGAACAGCTGCGCCTGGCCGATGCCGGGGATGCGCTGGATCTCCGGCACGATGTTGCGCGCGGCGTAGTCGCCCAGCGCCACCGGCGGCAGCGCCGGGTCGTCGGACGACAGGATCACGAACAGCAGGAAGTTCGCGTTCGCGCGGTCGACGCGCACGCCCTGCTGCGACACCGCCTGCGGCAGGCGCGGCGTGGCGCGCGACAGGCGGTTCTGCACGTCGACCTGGGCGAGGTCGGCGTTGGTGCCGGCCTCGAAGGTCAGCGTGATCTGGCCGGTGCCGTTGGCCTGCGCCACCGACTCCATGTAGATCAGGCCGGGCGAGCCGTTCATCTCGCGCTCGATGACCGCGAGCACGCTGTCCTCGAGCGTCTGCGCCGAAGCGCCCGGGTAGGCCGCGGAGACGACGATCGCGGGCGGCGCCACGCGCGGGTACTGCGAGATCGGCAGCTGCGTGATCGCGACGCCGCCGAGCACGAGGATGAACAGCGCGATCACCCACGCGAAGATCGGGCGATCGATGAAGAAGCGGGCCATGCGGTGCGACGATCAGGAACGGGGGGACGACGCGGCGGACGAGGCCGGCGCCGCAGGGGCCGGCGCCGAGGCGGCCGGCGCGCCGGAGGCGGCGCTCTTCCAGGGCACGGGCTTGACCGGCGCGCCCGGCACCATCATCTTCTGGAAGCCGTCGACGATGACCTGCTCGCCGGCCTGCAGGCCCTCGAGCACGACCCACTGGTGGTCGATCGCGGCGCCGAGCTTCACCGGACGCGGACCGGGCTTGCCGTCGGCACCGACGACGAGCACCGTGTCGCCCTGCGTCGTGCGCGTCACCGCCTGCTGCGGCAGCAGCACCGCGCCCTCGACCTGCGCCTGGGCGAGGCGCACGCGCACGAACATGCCCGGCAGCAGCAGACCGTCGGGGTTGGGCAGCTCGGCGCGAAGCGTCACCTGCCCCGAGGTGGCGTCGACGCTCAGGTCGGAGAACAGCAGCTTGCCGCTGCGCGGGTAGGTGCTGCCGTCTTCCAGCAGCACGTGCACCGCGGCGGCCTCGCTGCCGCGCCGGAACTTGCCGTCGGCCAGCGCCTTGCGCAGCCGCAGGACCTCGGTCGACGACTGCGTGAAGTTCACGTACATCGGGTCGATCTGCTGCACCGTCGCGAGCTGCGTGGCCTCGCCCTGCCCGACGAGCGCGCCTTCGCTGACGAGCGCGCGCCCGATCCGCCCGGAAATCGGCGAGTTCACCGACGCATAGCCGAGGTTGATCTGCGCGCTCTGCACCGCGGCGCGGCCGGCGGCGACGTCGGCCTCGGCGGTCTTCTGGGCGGCCAGTGCGGCGACGTAGTCCTGCTGGCTCACGGCCTGGGCCTCGGCCAGCGGCTTGTAGCGCTCGGCCAGCGCCGCGGCCTGGGCGAGGTTCGCCTGGGCGCGGGCCAGTGCGGCCTGGGCGCTGGCCAGCGTCGCCTGGTAAGGCGAGGCGTCGATCGCGAACAGCGGCTGGCCGGCCTTCACGTCGCTGCCCTCGCGGAACAGGCGCTTGGTCAGGATGCCGGCGGCGCGCGCCCGCACCTGCGCCGTGCGCGAGGCCTCCAACCGGCCCGGCAGCTCGGTGCTCAGGTCGACCGTGGCCGGCGCGACCGTGACCACGCCGACCTCGGGCGGGGGCATGCCGCCACCGGGCGCACCGCCCGCGGCCGTCTTCGGGCCGCAGCCGGCCAGCGCCGCGCCCAACACGATCGTCACGAGGCCCGGCAGGCCATGCTTCAACGAGAACATCCCTCACCCTTCATGGTCATCGGCACCGCGCGGCGCCGTCGTCCGGCGCCGGTCGGCGCCCGGACGCGTCGAAGCAAGAATCAGCGCAGGCCGTTGTAGTTGACCGGCTGGAAGTCGTACCCGCGGCCCTCGGCCCGCAGCTGGCCCACGCCCGGGAACGGCAGGTGCGCGGCCGCGACGAAGTAGCCGCCCTTGGCCGCGTCGGCGTAGGCCTTGCGGCGCTGGGCCGCGGCGGCCTTCGGGTCGCTGTCGAACTGGATCGTCACGAAGGGCCGCGCGAACTGCACCGCGCCGACGTGCATCAGGTCGCCCCAGAGGGCGAGCTTCTGGCCCTGGCTCTCGACGAGGTAGGTCGTGTGCCCCGGCGTGTGACCGTGGCTGGCCAGCGCCTTCACGCCCGGCACCAGTTCGGTGTCGCCGTCGAAGGTCTGGAACTTTCCGGCCGCGATGTAGGGATTCACCGACATCTGCGCCCCACGGAAGAAGTTCTTCGCCTCCTCGGGCGCCTTCTCGAGGTTCTCGGGGCTGAGCCAGAAGTCGGCCTCGCGCTTGTCCATTCGCACGACGGCGTTCGGGAAGGCGCGCTGCTCGCCCGCCATCAGGCCACCGCAGTGGTCGGCATGCAGGTGGGTCACGTAGATCTCGTCGACCTGCTCGGGCTGGTAGCCGGCCGCCTTCAGGTTCGCCACCAGGTTGCCCAGCGTCGGCCCGAACAGGCCGGCCGCGCCGACGTCGATCAGCACCAGCTTCGAGCCGGTGTTGATCAGGTAGCCGTTGACCGAGGTGTCCAGCGGCGACTTCAGGAACGAGCGCGCCAGGGCGCGGTTCACCTGCTCCGGGGTGGTGTTCGTCAGCAGCTTGTCGACCGGCAGCGCGACGGTGCCGTCGTTCAGCGCCGTGACCTCGAAGCCGCCGAGCATCATGCGGAACCAGCCCGGCGCCTGCGCCTTCTGCATCGGCGCCTCGGCGTGCGCGGCCGAGAGCAGCGCGCCCGCCATGACCAGGCCGGCCACGGCCCGGTGCCATCCGATCGTCGTCTTCTTCATCATGGGAGCTCCTCGCGCGGGGTGTGAGAAGCGCCGCAGGATACGGGTTTTCGATGACGGCTGCAGGCGCGCGACCGACTGGCCCCTGCACGCACCGGCGCCCGCCCCGGCGCGGAAGCTAGGGCTTCTCGAGCTTGAAGACGGCCACGCTGGCGCGCAGGTTCGGCCAGCGGCGCACGACGCGCCCGCCCTGGATGCCGAACGAGTCGAGCACGCTCAGACGGTGCTTGCGCGCCAGCACCTCGAAGTCGGCGAAGGTGCCCACGCGGATGTTCGGCGTGTCGTACCACTCGTAGGGCAGCGCCTTGGTCACCGGCATGCGGCCGGTGGCCACGCTCAGGCGGTTGGGCCAGTGCGCGAAGTTCGGGAAGCTGACGATGCCGATGCGGCCGACGCGCGCGGTCTCGAGCAGCATGCGTTCGGCGTTGCGCAGGTGCTGCAGGGTCTCGAGCTGCAGCACGACGTCGAAGCTGCGGTCGGCGAACATCGCCAGCCCCTCCTCGAGGTCGAGCTGCAGCACGTTGACGCCGCGCATCGCGCAGGCGAGCACGTTCGCGTCGTCGAGCTCGACGCCGTAGCCGGTGCAGCGCCGGGTGCGGATCAGCAGGTCGAGCAGCTCGCCGCGGCCGCAGCCGAGGTCGAGCACGCGCGAACCCTCGGGGACGAGCTGCGCGATCAGCTCCATGTCCTGGCGGTCGCTCACGATGGCGCCCCCCCGTCGCCACGCCCCGGTCCCCCGTGGGGGCGCGCGCCGGCCGCGGGCGGCCCGGCGCTCGGCGCCGCCAGCTCCTTCGCCAGGTTCTCGAAGCACGCGCGCAGCACGCCGTGGTAGCGCGGGTCCTCGAGCAGGAAGGCGTCGTGACCGTGCGGCGCGTCGATCTCGGCGTAGCTCACGTCGAGCCGGTTGTCGAGCAGCGCCTTGACGATCTCGCGCGAACGCGCCGGCGAGAAGCGCCAGTCGGTCGTGAAGCTGACCACCTGGAAGCGGCAGCGCGCGGGCGCGAACGCCGCGCTGAGGTCGCCGCCGAAGGGCAGCGCCGGGTCGAAGTAGTCGAGTGCGCGCGTGATCAGCAGGTAGGTGTTGGCGTCGAAGTACTCGCTGAACTTGTCGCCCTGGTGGCGCAGGTAGCTCTCGATCTCGAACTCGATGTCGCGCGTCGTGTAGGCCAGCTTGCCGTGGCGCAGCTCGCGGCCGAACTTGGCCTCCATCGAGTCGTCCGACAGGTAGGTGATGTGGCCGATCATGCGGGCCACGCGCAGGCCGCGGCGCGGCACCGTGTGGTGCTCGTAGAAGTGGCCGCCGTGGAACTCGGGGTCGGTGACGATCGCGCGCCGCGCGACCTCGTTGAAGGCGATGTTCTGCGTCGACAGGTTCGGCGCGCTGGCCACCACCACGCACTGGCGCAGCCGGGTCGGGTAGCGCAGCGCCCAGTCCAGCGCCTGCATGCCGCCGAGGCTGCCGCCGATCACCGCGGCCAGCGTCGAGATGCCCAGCACGTCCATCAGCCGCGCCTGCGCGTCGACCCAGTCCTCGACGGTCATGACCGGGAAGTCGGCGCCGTACAGCCGCCCCGTGTCGGGGTTCGCGTGCATCGGCCCGGTCGAGCCGAAGCACGACCCGGGGTTGTTCACGCCGATCACGAAGTACCGGTCGGTGTCCAGCGGCTTGCCGGGGCCGACGAGGTTGTCCCACCAGCCTTCGCTGCGGCGCTGGCCGGCGTAGGTGCCGGCCACGTGGTGCGAGGCGTTCAGCGCGTGGCACACCAGCACCGCGTTGCTGCGGTCGGCGTTGAGCCGGCCGTAGGTCTCGTAGACGAGCGTGTAGTCGCGCAACTGCGCACCGCTCTTCAGGGGCAGCGCCTGGCCAAAGTGCTGGCGCTGCGCCTCGACGTCACCGATCGAATGCATGACCCACCAATGAAAACACCCGGCGCCGCCAAAGCGGGAGCACCGGGTGTGCGTCCTGTCTTTAGCTGGATTTATAGAGCGCTCGCAAGCCGGAACAAATCAGCGCTGGGGTGGCAGTATAGCGGCCCGACCCACTCCGCGGAGGCCGCGCATGGCCTGGTTCGACGGCTTCGAGGCGGCGCGGCACCGCGTCAACGGCACCGAGATCCACGCCCGCACCGGCGGCCGCGCCGACGGCCCGCCGGTGCTGCTGCTGCACGGGTTTCCGCAGACGCATGCGATGTGGCAGCGCGTCGCGCAGCGCCTGTCCGACCGCTACCGCCTGGTGCTGCCCGACCTGCGCGGCTACGGCGACTCGGCCCGGCCCGCGGACGCCCCCGACCACGCCCCCCACAGCAAGCGCGCGATGGCCGCCGACCTGGTGGCGCTGATGAGCGCGCTCGGCCACGAGCGCTACGCCGTCGTCGGCCACGACCGCGGCGGCCGCGTCGCGCACCGTCTGGCGATCGACCACGCGGCGCGCGTGACGAAGCTCGTCGTCATCGACATCGCGCCGACGCTGGACATGTACGACGCGACCGACATGCGCTTCGCGACGGCCTACTACCACTGGTTCCACCTGATCCAGCCCGCGCCGCTGCCCGAACGCATGATCGGTGCCGACGCGCGCTTCTACCTGCACGCCAAGCTCGGCGGCTGGGGCGCGGGCGGCCTGGCGCACATCGAGCCCGAGGCGCTGGCCGAATACGAACGCTGCTTCTGCCGGCCCGAAGCCATCCACGCCGCGTGCGAGGACTACCGCGCCTCGGCCGGCATCGACCTCGAGCACGACCGCGCGGCGCGCGCCGCCGGGCGCCGGATCCTGTGCGACACGCTGGTGCTGTGGGGCGACCGCGGCGTCGTGCAGCGCCTGTTCAGGCCGCTCGACCTCTGGCAGGCCCAGTGCGCCGCCACCGTCACCGGCCGGGCGATGCCCGCCGGGCACTTCATTCCCGAGGAACTGCCTCAGGCCACCGCCGACGCGCTGGCGCGCTTCATCGGCTGAACTGGGCTGCCAATACCGCGCTTACGCCACGACGCCGGCCCGGGCTGCGCCGCTACGATCGCGCCACCCTGGTCCCGGAGCGCCCGATGTTTGCATGGCTCGAACGGCTCGACCGGCACTACCCGGTGCGCTACACCGCATGGCTGCTCAGCGCCGTGGTCGGCCTGCTCGCCGCGCTCAGCTGGGTGGCCGTGGGCAGCGGCGGCGCGCTGGCGCTGATCTGCCTGTTCCTCGTCGGCCTGGGCCTGCGCGACGTGCGCCAGACCCGCCACTCGGTGCTGCGCAACTACCCGGTGATCGGGCACCTGCGCTTCCTGCTCGAGTACATCCGCCCGGAGATGCGGCAGTACTTCATCGAGGGCGACAACGAGGCCGCGCCGTTCTCGCGCCAGCAGCGCTCGCTGGTCTACCAGCGCGCCAAGGGCGAGCCCGACAAGCGTCCCTTCGGCACGCAGATGGACGTGCACGCCCTCGGCTACGAGTGGATCAACCACTCGCTGATGCCCACCACGCTGGCGACGCACGACTTCCGCGTGACCGTCGGCGCGGGCCGCGAGCGGCCCTACAGCGCGAGCGTGTTCAACATCTCGGCGATGAGCTTCGGCGCGCTGTCGGCGAACGCGATCCTCGCGCTGAACGCCGGGGCGAAACGCGGCCACTTCGCGCACGACACCGGCGAAGGCTCGATCAGCCGCCACCACCGCGAGCACGGCGGCGACCTGATCTGGGAGATCGGCTCGGGCTACTTCGGCTGCCGCCGCGCCGACGGCGGCTTCGACGAGGAACGCTACGTCGAGAACGCGCGCCTCGAGCAGGTGAAGATGATCGAGCTGAAGCTCAGCCAGGGCGCCAAGCCCGGCCACGGTGGCGTGCTGCCGGGGCCGAAGGTCACGCCCGAGATCGCCGAGGCGCGCGGCGTGCCGGCGGGCGTGGACTGCGTCTCGCCGGCGCGCCACGCCGCGTTCTCGACACCCATCGAGATGCTGCACTTCATCGAGCGCCTGCGCACGCTCTCGGGCGGCAAGCCGGTGGGATTCAAGCTGTGCATCGGCCACCCGTGGGAGTGGTTCGCGATCGCCAAGGCCATGCTCGCCACCGGCCTCGTGCCCGACTTCATCGTCGTCGACGGCGCCGAGGGCGGCACCGGCGCGGCGCCGCTGGAGTTCACCGACCACGTCGGCGCGCCGCTGCAGGAAGGGCTGCTGCTGGTGCACAACACGCTGGTCGGGCTGAACTTGCGCGAGCGCATCCGCATCGGCTGTGCCGGCAAGGTGGTCAGCGCCTTCGACATTGCACGCATGATGGCGCTGGGGGCGGACTGGTGCAACGCGGCGCGCGGCTTCATGTTCGCGCTGGGCTGCATCCAGGCACAGAGCTGCCACACCGGCCACTGCCCGACCGGCGTGACCACGCAGGACCCGCAGCGCCAGCGGGCGCTGGTCGTGCCGAGCAAGGCCGAGCGCGTCTTCCACTTCCACGAGCAGACGCTGCACGCGCTGAAGTAACTGGTGCAGGCCGCCGGGCTGCAGCACCCGCGCGAGATCACCGCCGCGCACATCGTCCGGCGCCATTCCGAAGAGGGCGTCAAGCTGCTCGCGAACCTGCTGCCGTTCGTGAGGCCCGGCGAACTGCTGGCCGGCGAGATGTCGCACCGGGTCTTCAGCCTGTACTGGCCGATGGCACGCGCCGACAGCTTCTCGGTCGGCCCGGTGTGAACTCTGCACGCGCGCGGCCCCGGAGTGCGGGGATGGCGCCACGGCGCCCAGCCGGAACAATCGAGTTGTCACAGATTGTTTCGAGGTCACCATGTCACGCATCTTCCTGCTGTTGTCCGACCCGGTCGCCGCCGCCCGCACCCGGTCGCTGATCGACCACACGCCCGGACTGCAGACCGTGGGCTGGGTGACCACGCTGGACCACGCCCGCGTGCAGATCCCGGCCGCCCAGCCCGACCTGGTGATCGCCGACCTGCAACTGGCCGACGGCCCGTTCGCCGGACTGCTCGACGCGCTGTGCCACACGCCGCGCTACGGCCGGCCGAAGACGCTGGTGCTGACGGTGTCGCCGGACCACCCGCACCTGTTCGCCGCGCTGCGCCATGGGGCCGACAGCTTCCTGGTAACGGGGCGCCCGGCCGAGTCGCTGATCGAGGCGGTGCGGCAGGTGCTGCGTGGCGAGGCCGCGATCGCCCCGGGCGTGGCGCGCCGCATGGAACCGTACTTCGCACCGCGCACCGGCGAGCACGACGTGGTCGGCGAAGCGATGAACCCGCTCGCGCTCAGCGGCGTCGAGCGCCGCGTGCTCGAGGCGATTGCGGAGGCTTACGCCGAAGAGGACATCCAGCGCGCGCTGTGCCTGACCGCCGCCGACCTGGGCCGGCACGTGCGCGCGATCTACCGCAAGCTGCAGTTCGACCAGCAGGCCGGCGCGTTCTCGCTGAAGGCGGCCTGAACCTCAGGCTCGGAAGGGACGCAGGCACCCCGCGTGCCTGCGCTCCGACTCAGGCGGGCGGGAGCGTGTCGATGAAGCTCGGGCGCGCGTTGAGCTTCTCGCCCAGCCGTGCCAGGTTCGCGTGGCGGTCGCGCCAGGCGATCTGCGGGAAGCGGTAGTCGAGGTAGCCCAGCGCACAGCCCACGGCGATGTCGGCCAGCGACAGGTGGATGCCGGTGCACCAGGGCTTGTCGCCCAGCCCCCGGCTCATGGCGTCGAGCGCGGCATCGACGCGGCTCATCTGACGGTCGACCCAGCCCTGGCAACGCTGCCCGTCGCTGCGGCCGGACCAGGTCAGCTCCAGGCGCGCCAGCAGCAGCGCATCGACCGTGCCGTCGGCCAGGGCCTCCCAGGTGCGCACCTCGGTGCGCTCGCGGCTCGGCTCGGGGATCAGCCGGCTCACCGGCGAGCGCGTGTCGACGTACTCGACGATGACGCGCGAGTCGAACACCGCCTCGCCGCCCTCGAGCACCAGGCACGGCACCTTGCCGAGCGGGTTGGCCTTCAGGATCGCGTCCTCGCCCCACACGTCTTCGAGCTCGAACTGGTAGTCGAGCTTCTTCTCGGCGAGCACGACGCGCACCTTGCGCACGTACGGGCTCGTGAGCGAGCCGATGAGTTTCATCATGATGTGGTGAGCCGCCGTCCCTGTTTCGATTCATTCTAGGGGCACTCGATGCGCCGCAGCATCCGCGCAGCCGGGGGGGAGGAGCACCGACCGACGGCGGCCCGGCCGCCGCCATGGCGCTGCTACAGTCGTTTTCAGGAGGAGGTGCGCCCGATGGCGACGACGAAGCAGGGCGCGACGCTGAACGGCGACGGCAGCGAGCCGACCGTCCCCGCCGGGACCTGGCTGGCGGTGCGGTTTTCCGGCTCGGGCCGCGACTACTTCCGCATCTGGATCGTCAACCTGCTGCTGCGCGTGGTGACGCTCGGCCTCTACCATCCCTGGGCCAAGGTGCGGCGGCTGCGCTACTTCCACACCCACACGCGGATCGGCGGCCAGCCGATGGACTACCACGCCGACCCGCGCAAGATGCTGCGCGGCTACCTGCTCGTGGTGCTGCTGGCGATGCTGTACTCGATGGCGAGCGAGGCCTCGCGGGTCGCGGGACTGCTGGCCTTCGTGGTGATCGCGCTGATCTGGCCGGTCTTGCTGACGACCTCGATGCGCTTCCGGCTGGCCAACACCAGCTGGCGCGGGCAGCGCCTGCGCTTCACCGGCACGCTGCGGGGCGCCTACCTCGCCGGGCTGCCGATGCTCGTCGTGCTCGTGCTGGTCATGGCGGCCTACGCGGCGCTGCCGGCTCCGTCCAAGGCACCGACCTGGCTGGGCCTGCTCGGCATCGTGGCCTTCATCGCCGGCCTGCTGACGGTGCCCTGGCTGTGGTGGCGCCTGAAGCGCTACCAGCACGACCACTTTGCCTACGGCCGCGAACACACCACCTTGCACGCCGGCCAGGCCGCGTTCTACAAGGTGTTCCAGCGCACCGGCACCTTCACGCTGGGGGGCCTGCTGGCGCTGCTCGCGCTCGGCTTCGGCGTCGTCTACCTGCTCGTGGCCTCGGGCACCTGGGGCGCGCTCGCAGCCTCCGCGCGGGCCGGCGACCTGCAGAAACTCCCGCCGCGCGGGCTGCTGGTCGGCCTGCTGATCCTGCCGATCGCCTGGGTCTTCCTGCACGTGCTGCCGCGTGCCTACTTCCGGTCGCAGATGCAGAACCTGCTGTGGTCGACGACGGCGAGCCCGTCGCTGCGCATGCGCAGCCGGCTGCGCTTCGGGCCGCTGGCCAGGCTCACGATCCGCAACGGCGTGCTGACCCTGCTGACGCTGGGCCTGTACTGGCCCTACGCGGCGATCGCGATGGCGCCTGCGGCTCGAGGCCGTCGAGCTCGAGTTCCTGGCCAGCCCGTCGGAACTCGGCGACGCGAAGCGCACCGACCCCGGTACCGCCGCGGGCGACGCGGCCGGCGACGTCTTCGACATGGACATCGGCTTGTGAGGCCGCGCGGGATCAGCGCGCCAGCGTCCAGTCGACCGTGGCCGGGCGGCCGGGCAGGTTCAGGGCCGCGGCGACCGGCGCGCTGCGCGCCAGCACCACGCCACGCCGCACGACCAGCCGTCGCGCGGCCCGCAGCCGGATCGCCTCGACCGGATCGCGCGCCTGAAGCAGCACGAAGTCGGCCGGCGCGCCGACGCTCGGCCCGGTCGCGGACAGGCCGATGACGCGCGCGGCGTTCACCGTCACCGCGTCGAAGCAGGCGCGCATCTGCGCCTGCGAGGTCATCTGCGCGACGTGCAGGCCCATCGCGGCCACCTCGAGCATGTCGGCCGAGCCGAGCGAGTACCACGGGTCCATGACGCAGTCGTGGCCGAACGCGAGGTTCACGCCCGCGGCCATCAGCTCGGGCACGCGCGTCATGCCGCGGCGCCTGGGGTAGGTGTCGTGCCGGCCCTGCAGCGTGATGTTGATCAGCGGATTGGCCACGACGTGCACGCCGGCCTCGGCGATCAGCGGGATCAGCTTCGACACGTAGTAGTTGTCCATCGAGTGCATCGACGTGAGGTGCGAGCCGGTCACCCGGCCCTGCAGCCCGAGCCGCTGGGTGTGGAAGGCCAGCGTCTCGATGTGGCGCGAGTGCGGGTCGTCGCTCTCGTCGCAGTGCATGTCCACCGGCAGGCCACGCTCGGCGGCCAGCTCGCACAGCAGGCGCACGCTCTCGGCGCCGTCGGCCATCGTGCGCTCGAAGTGCGGGATGCCGCCGACCACGTCGACGCCGAGGTCGAGCGCGCGCTTCAGGTTCGCCAGCGCGTTCGGACTCCGCAGCACGCCGTCCTGCGGGAAGGCGACGAGCTGCAGGTCGAGGTACGGCGACACCCGCTGCTTCACGTGCAGCAGCGCCTCGACCGCGAGCAACCGGTCGTCGCAGACGTCGACGTGCGAGCGGATCGCCAACAGCCCGCGGCCGACGGCCCAGTCGCAGTACTGCAGCGCGCGATCGACCAGGGCCTGCTGCGTCAGCTGCGGCTTGAGCTCGCCCCACAGCGCAATGCCCTCGAGCAGCGTGCCGCTGGCGTTGACGCGCGGCAGGCCGTGGCTCAGCGTCGCGTCCATGTGGAAGTGCGCGTCGACGAAGGGCGGGCTGACGAGCCCGCCGCGCGCGTCGATCACCTCGCTGCCTTCGGGCGCGACGAGCCCGGGGCCGATGGCCGCGAAGCGCCCGTCCCGGACCAGCAGGTCGATGTCGGTGCGGCCGTCGGCCAGGGTGGCGTGCGTGATCAGCATGGTCGTGCCCGGAGGTGGTGCGTGGCCACAGCATAGGCAGGAATCGCGCCTCGGGCGCTGCCCGCGCACGCGCCGACGACCCCATCGGCAACGCGCCCACTTCGGGGTGATTGCCCGGCGCCGTGGCCGCGACCCAGAATCCGTGGCGACCCGGGCGCCGACCCCGCCGGTGCGAATCGCGGCGGTCGCACGAGAAGGGGGTGTCGTGGGGCTCCAGTACACGTTCGGCAAGGTGGTCGTCCGGCCCGAGGAGCGCCTGCTGCGCGTCGACGGCAAGGACACGCCGGTCGGCTCGCGGGCCTTCGACGTGCTGATCGCGCTGATCGAACGCCGCGACCGCGTGGTCTCGAAGAACGAACTGCTCGACCTCGCCTGGCCCAGCGGCAAGGCGATCGAGGAGAACAACCTCACGGTGCAGATCTCGGTGCTGCGCCGCCTGCTCGGGGCGCCCGCGATCGCCACCGTCATCGGCCGCGGCTACCGCTTCACGCTCAGCGACGAGGCCGCCGCGAGCCGCCCGGCCGAGCCGTCCGGGCGCGAGCGCATCGAGCGCCGACTGGCCGCGGTGGCCGTGGCCGACCTGGTCGACTGGGACGCGGCGCTGGCCGCGCGGCCGGCCGCCGCCATCGGCGCGTGGCAGGCGCTGCGCCGCGAGGCCCTCGAGCCGCGCGTGCCGGCCTTCGGCGGACGCATCGTCGAGCTCACCGCGCGCGGCGCGCAACTCGAGTTCGCCAGCGCCGTCGACGCCCTGCGCTGGGCCCTCGACCTGCAGCAGCGCCTCGAGCAGCAGCGCCAGCACCCGGCCGACGTGCACCTGCAGATGCGGGTGGGCATCGGCATCGAGGATGCGATCGTCGACGAAGGCAAGCTGGTCGGCACCGCCGGCGCGCTGACCGCCCACCTGCTGAAGGCCGCCGCGCCCGGGCAGGTCGTCGTCGACGAGTTGCTGCGCACGCTGGTGGAGCACAAGATCCCGGTGCGCTTCCGGGCCCTCGAGAGCGCCGTGCCGGCCATGCCGGGCACGCGGCCGGTGTTCGCCGCCGAGCCCGTGGGCGACCCCGCGCCGCCGCGCGAGGCCGCCGCCGGCTGGAGCACCCAGGGGCGCCCGGGCGTGGCGGTGCTGCCCTTCGATGCCGGCGCCGGCGACGAGCAGCGCTACTTCGGCGACGGCATGACCGAAGAGATCGTCGCGTCGCTGTCGCGCAACCGCAGCCTCTTCGTCATCGCGCGCAGCTCGACGCTGCGCTACCGCGGCAGCGACCGCACGCCGGCCGAGATCGCCACCGAACTGGGCGTCGACTACGTGATGTCGGGCACGGTGCGGCGCAGCCACGGCCACCTGCACCTCGGCGCCGAACTCGTCGAGGCGCGCAAGGAGAACGTCGTCTGGGCCGAGACCTTCGACGGCCAGGACGAGGACCTGTTCGACTTCCAGGGCCGCATCGCGGCCAACATCGCCGCGGCCGTCGACCCGGCGGTGCAGGAGGCCGAGATCGCGCGCGTCGCCGAACGGCCCACCGGGCACCTGGGCGCCTACGACTGCATGCTGCGCGGCCTGGCCGTGCTGCACACCTTCCGCGACGAGGACATCGACCTGGCCGGTCGACACTTTCGCCACGCGATCGACCTCGACCCGGGCTATGCCCGCGCCCACGCACACCTGGCCTGGTGGCACAACCTTCGCATTGGCGAGGGCTGGACGGCCGACAAGCATGAAGATGAGCGCCTCGCGGAACACCACTCGCAGCGCGCGATCGAGCTCGACCCCCGGGACGCGCTGGCGCTGTCGGTGGCCGGCCACATCCAGTCCTTCGTGCGCAAGCGTCCCCTGGCGGCCATGGACCTGTTCAACCGTGCCCTCACGATCAACCCGAGTTCGTCGATCGCCTGGGCGCGCAGCGCCACGACCCTGGCCTACCTGGGCCGCGGCGAAGAGGCGATCGAGCGCGTCGCCACCGCGATCCGCCTGAGCCCGTACGACCCGCAGAGCTACGCCTTCTTCACGACCAACGGCAGCGCCTGCATGGTCGCCGGCCGCCCGGCCGAGGCGGTGGGCTGGCTCGCCAGGGCCCGGCGCCTGAATCCGCGCTACCGGGCCGCGCACCGCCTGCACATGGCCGCGCTGGTGATGAGCGGCGAGCTCGACGAGGCCCACGACGCGGCGCGCGACTTCCTGCGTGTCGACCCCGGATTCCGCGTTGGCACGTTCGGCGGCTGGTACCCGCTGTGCGAGCCGCACCTGGGCAGGCTGCTCGACGCGCTGCGCCGCGCCGGCCTGCCCGACTGATGCGCCGGCCACGGCGAACCATGCAGAGGAGAACCCACCATGGCACATCCGTTCCAGTCGTTCGGTGAAGGCGAGGGCGAAGGTGAAGGCGAGGGTGAAGGCGAGGGCCTCGGCGAGGGCGAGGGCGAGGGCGAGGGCGAAGGCGAGGGCGAGGGCCAGGACAGCCCCCGCCCCTGGCACGGCGCACCGGCGATGCGCCGCTTCGGCCGCACCGGCGGCGGCATGCCCAGCGGCAACGGCTTCGTTGGCGGCTACGGCCGCATCCGGCGCAGCGCCTACGCCACGCCGGTCGAACTGGGCCTCAAGCCCTGGACGCTGGACTTCGCCGACGACGGGGGCCTGGAGCCCTTCCCGACCGCCGTGCTCGAACCGTACCGATGGGAGCGCGGCGCGCTGACGCGCCACCTGCAGTGGCGCACCGACGACTGGGACCCGGGTCTGCGCCACTGGTCGCTGCCCTTCGACCCGCGGCTCACCGAGTGGCTGCAGGACCTGAACCTGGCCGCACCGTCGGCGATGGCCGGGCGCGAATTCGCCGCGCAGCACCCGCGCTGGGCCGGCGACCCGCAGGGAACGGTGGGCGCACTGGTCGTGCAGCTGAGGGACGATCGGGGCTGGCTGCAGAACGCCGACCTGGCATGGTGGTTCGACCCCGACGCGCCCAGCGCCGACACGGTCGCCGCCGCCAACCTCGCCGTGCGCCGCGAGATCGCCAAGCTCCAGGCCGACATGCAGACGGTGCGCGGCCGCTACACGGCCGAGGCCCTGGCCCAGTCCGACGGCATCCCGCGCTACTTCATGCACCTGCTGGCGATGGACCGAGCCGGCAAGCCCTGGACGGTGCACCTGATCCGCTGCGCGCTGGCGATCGGCAACGTCGCCTACCTTTACTTCAAGGGTCGATTCAGGCGCGTGCGCCCGTCGGCCCTGTGCCCCGGCCTCGTGCCGCCGTTCGGGCCGCCGCGGCACCCGACCTTCCCGAGCGGGCATTCGTTCCTGGGCCACTTCATCGCGCTGCTGCTGCTCGAGATCGACCCGATCGCCCGGCTGCACGGCGTGGGCCTGGACGGCCCCGACGGCGGCCGCAGCCCGATCCGCTCGGGCGGCGATGCCACGCTGGCCACGGCCCAGGCACAGATGGAACGCCGCGACCGCGGCACGCTGCTGTGGCTGGCCGACCGCCTTGCGACGAATCGCGAGCGCATCGGGGTGCACTACCCGTCGGACTCGTCGGCCAGCAAGCACCTCGCCGCCGGCCTCTGGCACGCGCTGCTGCACGGCACGGACGCCGCCCGGCGCCTCGACGTGCCGACGCTGCAACGGGTGCTGGCGCGCGCACGCGCCGAGTGGGACTGAGCGCCGCGCCCGGGCATCGGCCCGGCGAGGCGGCTCGTCTCAGAAGGTGTGAAAGAACCCAAGATGCCCGCCTTGCCCCCGAGAAGGCGCCCCGACAAGGCGCAAAGCACAGACGGGTCCATCGCCCGTCGAGCATTTGCAACGCCGTGGGGGCGCCTTCCCGGGGGCAACCCTTCGGGCCGGGGTACCCAAGGGCCGTGGGCGGCGTTGCGCCGCTTGCCGAGGTCCGCGAATTCGGATGCGCGCCGCG
>Ga0116177_10000425_pt1 | contig 31321 bp, 26 predicted proteins | sample AD_STIC10_MetaG_FD_89750 | JGI IMG/M metagenome (GOLD analysis project Ga0116177, IMG submission 89750) | Active sludge microbial communities of municipal wastewater-treating anaerobic digesters from USA - AD_STIC10_MetaG | ecosystem: Engineered > Bioreactor > Anaerobic > Digestate | place: USA... | reverse complement strand
GCGACCGCACGAACGACAGTGCGGCATCCACCGACTCGCGCATCACGTCGCCGAGTTGCCCGGTGACCGTCAACTTGCCGGTCCCCACCATGCGCAGCGCCTCGATGGTCATGATGTCGCCCCCCATCGACGTCCACGCGAGCCCGGTCACGGCACCGATCTCGGGCTCCTTCTCGGCCTCCTCGGCCGAGTGGCGCGGGGCGCCGAGGTGCTGTTCGACGAGGGCGTTGTCCACCACCCAGGCGCCTTCCTCTCCCTCGGCCTTCCGGCGCGCGCGCTTGCGCATGATCGTCGCGATGTTGCGCTCGAAGTTGCGCAGCCCCGCCTCACGCGAGTAGCGCGACGAGATGAAGCCCAGGACCTCGTCGGTGAACTGGATGTCCTTGTCGGTGATCCCGTGCTCCTCGAGCAGGCGCGGCAGGAGATAGCGCCACGCGATCTCCACCTTCTCTTCCACGGTGTATCCGGCGATCCGGATGACTTCCATGCGGTCGCGCAGCGGGGCCGGGATGTCGAACAGGTTGTTCGCCGTGCAGATGAAGAGCGAGCGCGAGAGGTCGAAGGCGAGGTTGAGATAGTGATCGACGAAGTCGTGGTTCTGCGCCGGGTCGAGGACCTCGAGCATGGCCGCGGTCGGATCGCCGGAGGCGCCGCCGCCCGACATCTTGTCGATCTCGTCGATCATGAGGACCGGGTCGCTCACGCCCACGCGGCGCAGCGCCTGCAGGAGGAGCCCGGGCATGGCGCCGACGTAGGTGCGCCGGTGGCCGCGGATCTCCGCCTCGTCGCGAACGCCGCCCACCGCGATGCGGTAGAAGGCGCGCCCGATCGCGGTGGCGATCGCCTCGCCTAACGACGTCTTCCCCGTCCCCGGCGGCCCGACGAAGCAGAGGATCGGGCCATGCGGGTCACCGCCGCGCAGCTTGCGCACCGCCAGGAACTCGACGATGCGCTCTTTGGCCTCCTGCAGCCCGTAGTGCCGGCCGTCGAGCGCCTCCTCGACCTTGGAGAGCGCGATCTCTTCATCTCCCGATCGTTTGTGCCAGGGGAGGGCGAGGATCCAGTCGAGATAGTTGCGGATCACCTGATACTCGCTCGACGCCGGCGACAGCATGCGCAGGCGCTCCGTCTCGCGGCGCGCCTCCTGTCCCACGCGCTCCGGGAGCTTGGCCTCGTCGATCTTCTTGAGGAGCTCGATCGCCTCCTTCTCTCCGGGGTCGGTCTCGCCCAGCTCCGCCTGGATCGCGCGCAGCTGTTGTCGCAGGTAGAACTCGCGCTGATGCTGCTCGATCTTGACCTCGGTCTGCTTCTTCACGTCCTCCATCACCCGGGCGCGCGCCACTTCGCGCTCCAGGCGCGAGAGGATGAAGCGCAGCCGCTGCCCCACGTCCAGCCGTTGCAGCACCTCGTCCTTGTCGCTGATCCGGAAGTTCATGTTCGTCGCCGCGAGGTCGGCAAAGCGCCCCGGGTCGGAGACGTTCATCTTGAGGATCTGCGGCACCTCGTCCGGGATGCGGTCGACCAGGTCGGCCAGCGTCTCGGCGGCGCTCACGATGCGGGCGACGAGGTCGTCCAACTCGTCAGGGTCGGCGGGGAGTTCCTTGGCCGCGCGTGCGCCGGCGATCACGAACGGCTCTTCCTGCTCCACCGATTCGATCGTGATTCGGCGGAGTCCCTGCAGCGTGATCTGCACCGTGTCGCCGGGGAGGTTGATCCGTTCGTGCACGCGAGCTGCGACGCCGACGCGTCCGATGAACTTCCGGTTGTCGATCGCGTCGTCGACGTCGCCGGTCGCCACGACGAGGGCGACGATCAGCCCCGGATCCTCGTTGGCCCGCAGCAACGCCAGGTTCTCCGGCGCCCCCATCTGGACCGCGATCGTCCCGAGTGGATAGACGATGGTGGAGCGCAACGCCATCAACGGGAGGGTCGGCGGGAGTTCCTGACCGAGGATTTCGTCGCGACGCTGGGGACGGGACATGAGATGAAATGCGGGAGAAAGCCTACCCCGGCGAAAGCCGGGGGAAACGGAGACGGGAGGTGACGCAACGTCCCCTCTCGACTGCACTCGACATTCCGGTTCACGCAACGGCGAGTGTGACTGCTGCCACAAAGGTACGGGGCGCGGGAGTTGCGCGCGACGGCGGCGGACGAGGTCACGTGCGAGACAGCAGCGGGTGGCTCGAGCGGGGGGATGGCCGAGTCTGTCGCTCCGGCGCGCATCCTCCCGGGTCGCGCGTCTGGTCGAGGCTCCCTAACGAGCGACGTGTGCTGCGGCCCCTCGTCGTCGTCGCTCGCAGGTGGCGCGGCGTTCACGGCGTTGGACTAGGCTTCTGGGTCTGGCATGCGGGCCTGGCATGCGGGCCGGGCGCTGGGGCGAGGCGCTCGGACTGGGCGTTCGCACCGGGCGATCGGGTCATGCGTTCGGACCAGGCGATCGGGCCGGGCGTTCGGGCGCGGAGTTCGGAACGGTCGTTCGGAACGGTCGTTCTGGCGACCAACCCGGCCGGTCGTTCACCCAGCTGTTCGGAACGCGCGTCCTCCCGCCGGTACGGGCCGTTCCGGCGGCCCGGGCGCCTGGGGGGGGCGGGGGCGCTTGGACGCGTCCTGCGACGGACAGGGGGTGGGGGGAAGGGAATTCCGGCGCGAAGTGGGCTCTAGGTTGTGTTTCCAGAGTCACTTAGCTAGCGTTCTTGGCTCTATGTTCGACGAGCTCTCAGACAAAATCTCCGGCGTCTTCGCCAAACTCCGCGGCCGCGGTGTCCTGACCGAATCGGACATCAAGGAAGGGCTGCGGGAAGTTCGGCGCGTGCTGCTCGAGGCCGACGTCAACTTCCAGCTCACGCGCGAGTTCCTCGAGCGCGTGGAGAAGAAGGCCGTCGGCGTCACGCAGCTCAAGACCGTGCAGCCGGCGCAGCAGCTGGTGAAGATCGTCTACGACGAACTCACCACGATGCTCGGCGAGCGCCGCGAGCCGCTCAAGCTGTCGTCCGTCCCGCCGACGGTCGTGATGATGGTCGGGCTGCAGGGGTCGGGGAAGACGACATCCGCGGCCAAGCTGGCGCGCAAGCTCAAGAGCGAGGGGCGCCCGACGCGCCTGGTGGCGGCCGACGTCTATCGCCCCGCCGCCATCGACCAGCTCGAGACGTTAGGCGCCTCGCTCGAGGTCCCGGTCTACGCCGATCGCTCCACGAAGGACGTGGTGAAGATCGCCCGCGCCGGCATCGACGAGTCCAAGCGGGCTCGCGATCGCGTGGTCATCCTCGATACCGCGGGCCGCCTGCAGATCGACGAGGAGATGATGCAGGAGCTGGTCCGCCTCAAGGACGCGGTCCGCCCTGACGAGATCCTCTTCGTCGCCGACGGCATGACCGGCCAGGACGCGGTGCGCATCGCCGAGGGCTTCAACAAGGCGTTAGGCGTCACCGGCGTGATCCTCACCAAGATGGACGGCGACGCCCGCGGCGGCGCCGCCCTGTCCATCTACGGCGTCCTCAAGAAGCCGATCAAGTACATCGGCGTCGGCGAGAAGTCCGACGCGCTCGAGGAGTTCCACCCCGAGCGCATGGCCGGGCGCATCCTGCAGATGGGCGACGTGGTGTCGCTCGTGGAAAAGGCGCAGGAAGCATTCGACGCCACCGAAGCCAAGAAGCTGGAGAAGAAGGTCCGCAAGGAAGGACTCGACCTCGAGGACTTCCTCACGGCCATGAAGCAGATGCAGAAGCTGGGACCGATGGAGAGCATCCTGAAGATGCTCCCCGGCGTGAACAGCAAGATGCTCAAGGGGGCCAACCTGGACCCCAAGCGCCTGAAGCATGTCGAGGCGATCGTCCTCTCGATGACCAAGGAAGAGCGCAAGACGCCCAACCTGATCAACGGGTCGCGTCGCGCGCGCATAGCCAAGGAGAGCGGACGCCCGATCAGCGAGATCAATCGCCTGCTCGAGCAGTTCCGCGACATGCAGAAGATGATGAAGAAAGCCGCCGGCGGCGGCCGCATGGGAATGCCGCCGGGGATGTTCGGACGGTAGAAGACGGGAAGACGGGAAGACGAGAAGACGGGTTCTACGGCGAGCATTCACTCGTCTTCTCGTCTTCCCGTCTTCTTGAGAGGGAACCGGGTGCACTCCGGAACTGCCGGAGATCGCGAGGAACCCGGGGTAGTAGGATTCACGCACCAACCGAGGTTTTGACATGGTTCGCATTCGACTCCGCCGTGAAGGGCGCAAGAAGAACCCGATGTACCGTATCGTCGTCGCCGACTCGCGCAGCCCGCGCGAAGGGCGCTTCATCGAGATCATCGGGACCTACCAGCCCCGCAAGACCGAGGGGGGCGTGGAGCTCAAGCAGGATCGCGCCAACTACTGGCTCGACGTCGGCGCACAGCCGAGCGACACGGTGCGTTCGATCCTGCGTCGTGCGGGGCTCCTCAAGGCTCGTCACGAGGCACGCCTCGCCAGCAAGCTGCAGGCGGCTGCCGTTCCCCTCGCCGAGGGCGAGAAGAGCGCCGAGTAACCAGCCGTGACCTCGTCGCCGCGCGGGGAGGCCACGCACGCCATTGTTGGTCGTGTGCGGCGCGCCCACGGGGTGCGCGGGGAGCTGCTGATCGAAGTGATGACGGATGCGCCGGACGCGGTCTTCGCGTCCGGCGCACGTATTTTCGCCGGGAATACTGCCGGCGATCTCGCACCCAACGGTGCGACGTTGCATGTCGAGGACTCGCGACCGTTCAAGGACGGGCTGCTCGTCACCTTCGACGAGATCCAGGACCGCAACGCGGCCGACCTGTGGCGCGAGCGCTACCTCCTGGTGCCGATCGAAGAGCTCGAACCGCTGGCCGAGGACGAGGTCTACCTGCATGACCTCGTCGGGCTCGAAGTGCGTCGCACCGACGGGACAGTCGTCGGGACGGTGCTCGGCTACTTCGAACTCGCGCACGGCATCCTGCTCGAGATTCGGCGCGGGAAGGAGACGGTGCTCATGCCGTACCGCGACGAGTTCATCGCGGAGGTCGACACCGAAGCGCGGATCCTGGTCATCGATCCCCCCGACGGGCTCTTCGAATGAGCCCGCTCCGCATCACGATCGTCACGATCTTCCCCGACTTCTTTCGCATCCCGCTCGAGCTGTCGATCCCGTCCAAGGCGGCGGCGGCGGGAAGCGTGGAGTATCGCGTCGTCGACCTGCGCGACTATACGCACGACCGGCATCGCTCGGTCGACGACTATCCGTATGGTGGCGGGGCGGGGATGGTGATGAAGCCGGGGCCGTTCTTCGAGGCGGTGGAAGCGTTAGGCTGTGCGGCCCCGATCGTCCTGCTGTCGCCGCGCGGGCGGGTCTTCGAGCAGCGCGACGCGGCACGATTCGCTGCGGGCGAGGAGCTCACACTCCTCTGCGGACACTACAAGGACGTCGACCAGCGCGTGGCCGAGCATCTCGCCACCGAGGAACTGTCGATCGGCAACTTCGTCCTGAGCGGGGGCGAGCCGGCGGCGCTGGCCATCGTCGACGCGGTGGTGCGCCTCCTGCCCGGGGCGATGTCGGATCACGAGAGCGCCCGCACGGACTCGTTCTACGACTCCACCGGGATCAGTGCGCCGAGCTACACACGCCCGCCGGACTATCGCGGCCTAACGGTGCCCGATGTCCTGCTCTCCGGCAATCACGCGGAAATCGCGCGATGGCGCCGGGACGAGGGGGAGCGCCTGACGCAGGAGCGCTCGCGCGAACGTCCGCGTCGGGGAATCGAGTAGTCCCGACGGGATTTTTCGTGCTGGACGCCTCCGCGATTGCGGTGCATACTGTGGCGTTCGCTGGGCCTCCCCCAGACTACCCCGCGTGCGTAGACCGCTTCTCGTCGTCCTGTCGATAGTCGCCCTCTGTCCCGCGTGCGCCACGATGGCCACGCAGGGCAATCTGGTTCGCGCCTCGACCGCCATGGGCACGCACCCGCGATCCGCGGAACGGCGGGTGTTCAGCACCCGCGTCAGCGCCGCCGAGACGCGCCCGGTGCCGGAGCCGACCGTCGGATCGTCCGAGGCGTGGGGGACCGTGCGGATCGTGGTCAACGACGACGACTCCTTCGAGTACCTGGCGACGATCTACAATCCGAAGGGGGAGACCTTCACCGGGGCGTTCCTGCGCCGGAGCGGGGGGGGAGACGCCGGGGTGGTGCTGGCGACGCTCTTCTCCGACATGACGCTGCGCTCCCCCTACATCCAGCTACGCGGGACCGTGTCGGTCGGGCGAGACGCGCGCCCCGGCGCCTTGGCCGAGGAGATCCGGGAGAACCCGCGCGCCTTTCAGGTGAGCGTGCATTCGGCCACGTCGGCGCGCCTCGGGGCCATCCGCGGGACGATCGAGTAGGGGCGTAACCCCACTCTGCGGTTGAGGGTAGCGGATGGTGATCCGTCCGTTTACGTTACGGGTCTCCCGAAAATCGTCCTAGACGGGCCCTGCCTGACCGACCCGAGCGTCATATGCATCCGTTCATCGAAACTCAGAAGGAGTGGCTTCGCGAAGTGCCGCCGTTTCGTGCCGGCGACACCGTCCGCGTCAACGTTCGCGTGAAGGAAGGCGACAAGGAACGCCTGCAGGCGTTCGAAGGGGTCTGCATCGCCCGTCGTGGTAGCGGCGTCAGCGCCACCTTCACCGTGCGCAAGGTGTCCAACGGCGTCGGTGTCGAGCGCATCTTCCCGGTGCACTCGCCCATGCTGGCCGAGATCACGGTGGTGCGTCGTGGCCGTGTGCGCCGCGCCAAGCTGTACTACCTGCGTCATCTCTCCGGCAAGGCGACCCGCATCAAGGAAAAGAAGGCGCGCGTCGTGGTGCCGGGTGCCGAGGCGGGCAAGGCGTAAGATCGTCGGGCGGGGCGGATGCCGTCTCGGCGCTCCCCCCGTTGGTCGCGCATCGAGCGCGACGCCCGTACCACATACGGCGAACTGATCGCCGGAGTCGATGAAGTCGGACGGGGCCCCCTCGCGGGCCCCGTTGTCGCATGCGCCATCATCATGCCCTCGACCGGACGCCGTATTCCAGGCGTCGACGACTCCAAGCGACTGAACGCGGCCTCGCGTGAGGCCCTGGTCGACGAGATTCGCGCCCGAGCGGTAGCCGTAGGAATCGGCGCCGCGTCAGCTCGCGAGGTCGACCACCTCAACATCTACCACGCCACGACCACGGCGATGCGACGGGCGTTGGCTCGCCTCGGCGTAGTCCCCGACCACGTGATCGTCGATGGGAAGCCGATCCGCACCCTTGGCGTGGCGCATACGGCGGTGGTGGGCGGCGACGGGAAGTGCTACGCCGTCGCGTGCGCATCCATCGTGGCCAAGGTGACCCGCGACCGGTTGATGCACCGTCTGGCCGCTCGGTACCCGGGTTTCGGTTGGGAGCAGAACGCGGGGTACGGGACACCGGCGCACATGGCGGCCCTGGAGGCGCTGGGGGCGACGCCGCATCACCGACGGTCGTTCTGCGTGAAGCAGCTGTCGTTGTCGCTGACGGCGGGCCCCCCCCCCGACAAATAGATGTGCGAGGGCGCGGCCGGTCGCGTCATCATTTGCGTGCGGCGGGTGCCATTTTCCTCCCCCGCGCCGCCGGTCGGCGCCGGTTGCGACTGCGCATTGACGGTCGCCCTGCTCGCCCGCATGACTGCCGACATGACCGTCGTCATCCTCGCCCGCATGACCGCCGTCTTGCGCGGCGCACCGCAAACCGCGAGCGTCGTTCCACCTGCGGTCCGTCGCGCCTCCCGACTCTTGCCCTCCGTCTCCCGATGACAGCGTCCGTCTTCCGCCCCGACTTGTATGCCGGAACCGTCGCCGTCGTCACCGGCGGCGGGAGCGGCATTGGCTTTGGCATCAGCCGTCAGCTCGCATCGTTAGGCGCCACCGTGATCATCGCCAGCCGCAGCGCCGCGCGGCTCGAGGCGGCGGCGGACAAGCTCCGGGCCGAGGGCGGCAACGTGCACCCGATGCCCCTCGACGTGCGGGACCCCGAGGCGGTCAAGGCGACGATGGCACGCATCGCCGAGCAGCACGGCCGGATCGACCTGCTCGTCAACAACGCGGCCGGCAACTTCTACGTGCCGTCGGAGCAGATGTCGCCCAATGCCTGGCGCTCCGTGCTCGACATCGACCTTTCGGGGACGTTCTTCTGCACCCAGGCGGTCTTTCCCATCATGCAGCGCATCGGTGGGGGCAACGTCGTCAACATCTCGATGACGTTGCACTACCGCGGGTGGCCGCTGATGGCGCACGCCACCGCGGCCAAGGCGGGGATCGACGCGCTCACCCGCACGCTCGCGGTAGAGTGGGCGCGCCACAACATCCGGGTCAACGCCATTGCCCCCGGCCCGATTCCAACCGAGGGAGTGCGCAAGGCGTTCACTCCCCCGAGCGGCTCTGGCGCGACGGACGTCTTCGCCGTCGAACAAGCCATGGGAGACTACGCACGGAAGACTATTCCCCTGGGGCGCTGGGGGAGCCCGGACGACGTGGCCAACGCGGTCGCCTTTCTTGCTTCGAATGCCGCGTCGTGGATCACCGGCGCCATCCTGGTGGTCGATGGCGGCGAGTGGTTGTGGAAGCCGCAACTCTCCACGGGTGAAGTAGGCTGAATTAGTCGTTGGTTAGGGTGTGATAGCGGTCACACGCGGAAATCTCTGCCGCTGCTATAATTCCGTCGTGCATGCACGCTGCCCTCGCGGACGGCCCACCTCATGGGCAGCGCGGCACATCCAACCGAAACTCAGCCTACCTGAGGAGTACATCATGAGCGGTATCCTGAAGCTGTCCGCGGTTGCCCTCGCGGCGGTCACTCTGAGCGCCTGCGCCACCAAGGGGTTCGTCCGCAACACCGTCGAAACCGGCCTCTCCACCGAACGCGTTGCCCGTGCCCAGGGCGATAGCGCGTTGTCGGGCGAGCTGTCCACGGTGAAGGGCGAAGTCGCCACGTTGAAGACCGACGTCGCGGCGCTGCGTCGCGACCTGACGGCACTTCGCACGGAGTTCGGCGCGAAGATCACGGCGATGGAAAACGGGATGAAGTTCGCCTTCCCCGTGACGTTCGCCTTCGACGACGCCTCGGTCCGCGACGAGGATCGTCCGTCGCTCGATCGCTTCGTCCAGGTCGTGAACAAGTACTACGGTGGCGCGCTCCTCACGGTGGAAGGCTTCGCCGACCCCGCGGGCTCCGCCATGTACAACAACGCGCTCTCGAAGCGTCGCGCCGAGTCGGTGGCGTCGTACCTGACGCAGGCCGGTGTGCAGGGAGTCTCCATGCGCACGGTCGGCATGGGTGAGGCCCGTCTGGTAGTGGAAGGCGCCGAGCGCGATCAGCCGGGCGCGCAGGCCAACCGTCGCGTGGTCTTCGTCATCGAGACGAAGGGCGGCGAGACGGCCACGGCGTCGATGCAGTAAGTCGAACCAGCCAGACCGACGCAGGGGCCCCGGCATTGCCGGGGCCCCTGCTGCGTTTCCGACCCATGGCATTGCTACAATCCTCCCATGCGGGCGAGTAGATTTCGCCCCGCTCGTCGACCCGGTAGCTCAGTTGGTAGAGCAACGGACTTTTAATCCGTAGGTCCCGGGTTCGAGACCCGGCCGGGTCATGCAATCGTTCAGTGCACGCACGGCGTCCGCGATGCGCGGAAGGCGCTCCGCTGCACCCAGCCGTCGAACCATTCACGGCCCCCTCGCGCCGGCGACGCCGGCAGAGTCCGCGCGACTCCGGCCGCGACCATCAAGTCGCCGCTCCTCTCGTCGATACTTGGGCGTGCCGCCTCGACCGGCGGCATCGGCTTCGCGACGTGGGACGGGACGCGCTTCGGGGAGCGGCGCCACGGGCGCACGCGCCCGAACGTCTCCGACTCGACGATCGGGACTTCCGAAGAACGCCTGGATGCGATCCGGCCGCCGTTCCTGACGGAAGCGTCGCGGACGACTCGGCGACTCGGCGGGACAGCGTCTGGAGTCGGGGGAGTAGCGGTCGTCGCGATTCCTGATCGGGTTGCAGCTGGACGCATCGAGGGCACCGGACGGGATCGGTGTGCGCGGTGCGTCGCCGGGCAGTACTGGCGGAGGTGGACGAGGGGGGGCCAGCACCGACTCGCGCAGATGACGCGAGTTCGTGAGCGGCAGATCAAGATCGTCTAATCTGTGCCGACACTGGTCAGTACATGCGCAATTGTGTGCGCACCCACGCAATCCTGAAACCGTAACTCGTGTTTCGTTCGCTCTCCGGTCGCATTCTCGCAGGGTTCCTGCTCGTGGCGACCGTTCCCGTCGTCGCTGTTGCCTTCTGGGAAGATCGAGCGGCACGCCGCCTCGATATCGAGACTGCATCGGCGCAACTGCGCGACGAAGCGCAGGATTTCGGCGAGCGACTGGAACGTCATCTCGAGCCGCACCGCAACGCGGTCTCGCTGGCCTCGCACCTCTTCGAGGCGACCGAGTCGCTCTCGGGGCCGACCAACCTCGCCGCCATTCGGGCGTTGCACGCGGAGTACCCGGAGTTCCGCACCGTCGCGCTGCTCGATGCCGCCGGAACGCTACGCGCGGTCGAGCCTCGCGAGTTCGGGGCCGGTGACACGTCGGCGCTGGTCGGCCAATCGTTTGCCAAGCGCGAGTACTTCGCGCGCGCGGTGCGCGACAGCGTGACGGTCACCACATCGGTCTACCGCGGTCGCGGATTGGGCGACCAGGTGATCGTGGCGTTCGGGCGCGCGCTACGCGACGTGAACGGCCAGGTCCGCGGCGTGCTGCAGGCGTCGCTGAACCTGACCACGCTCGGGCCGATGCGCGATCGCGCTCTCGGCGCCGGTACGGCATACGTGATTCTCGATCCCTCCGGCGTGGTCGCGGCGCAGGACGGGATGACTTCGATCGCCCCGCTCGATTCGCTGGACGAGTCGCGAATGCGCGAGCGCTGGGGAATCGCCCCCGCCATGGCGCCGAGTGCGACGCTGGTGCAGTCGTCGGACCGAATGATCGCCAGCGTCAGCACGTCGGCCGGGTGGCGCGTGATCGTCGAACGACCGCTCCGCGACGTCTTCGTCGCCTCGACGGGACGTCGCGTCGCCGCCGTTCGCGCCGCGGCGCTCGCCGTCCTGCTGGGCTTCGTGATCACGCTCCTTCTCATGCGCAGCGTGCGGGGGCCGCTCGGGCGCGTGATGGCATGGTTGCGCGAGTTCGATGTGCGCGTGGATCGGTCGCCCCCCGAGGTGCCCGCCAACACGCCCAGCGAGATTCGCGAGGTGATGTCGGCCATGGAGGTCCTCGGCGAACGCCTGCGCGCCTCGTACGAGGAGGTGGCACGCACGCTGGTCGAACGCGAGAGGCTGAACACGCAACTCAACGGCGTGCTGCGTGAACTAGACGCGCGCGTGGCGGCGCGCACCGCCGAACTGCAGGAAGCGCTGCGACGTGCCGAGGAGGCGAGCGTGACGAAGTCGCGTTTCCTGGCCAACATGTCGCACGAGCTGAGGACGCCGCTGAACTCGGTCATCGGCTTCTCCAGCGTCCTGATGAAGAACCGCGCGGGGCGGCTCACCGCCTCCGAACTCGACCTCATCGAGCGTATCCTCTCCAACGGCAAGCACCTGCTCTCGCTCATCAACGACATCCTCGACATCTCCAAGATCGAGGCCGGGCGCATGGTGCTCGACATCGACGAGGTCGACATGGTGGCGCTGGCGCACGAGACGATCTCGCAGCTCGAGGGGCAGGTGGCGGGGAAGCCGGTGCTCCTGCGCTACGACGGACCGGCGCGCGCACCGCTGGTCAAGAACGATCTCGGCAAGTTGCGACAGATCCTCATCAACCTCGTGGGGAACGCGATCAAGTTCACGGATCGCGGTGAGGTCCTCGTGCGGGTGGAGACGGACTCGTTAGGTGAGGTTACGGCGATCGGCGTGCACGACACGGGGGTCGGCATCCCGCGCGAGCGGCTCGAGGCGATCTTCCTGCCGTTCGAGCAGGCCGACTCAAGCACCTCGCGTCGCTTCGGTGGCACGGGGCTCGGGCTCGCGATCTGCCGCAGCCTGAGCGAGATGCTGGGAGGCGCGCTGGCGGTCGAGAGCACGCTGGGCTACGGCTCCTCGTTCCGCCTGATCCTGGGCGAACTCCCCGCCGACGACACGGACGGCGCCGCGCGCCTCAAGGCGCGGCGCGCGACGATGGGAATGTTCGCCGGCTAGGGCGCACCCCACCTCGCGGTGGCGTGCCCCCACACCAGCCGGGAGATGTCCTCGATGCGGCGCGGCCCCGTCGTCTCGTCAGGCAGCCCTCGCGTGGCGACGACGAGCACGCAGGGCGCGCCGTCGGCGGGACGCACCAGCGCCGCACCGTGCAGGGTGGCGGCCCCCGCCAGGCCATGGCGCTTGCAGCACATCGGTAGGGGAGTGCGCCCAGGTTCGCGTGTCGATGCCTGGCGAGCCGACGAAGAACCCGAGGGACCACGAACCGGACGGGTCGAAGCATGACGGGACGGCTGGCCGAGTGGCCGGCTGGCAACGGCTGTGTTGCCTGTCGGGGGGGACAGTCGTGTCACAGGGGAGTCTCCCTACGCAGTTCCGTTGTCTCCCTCGTCGGCCGGGCCGGATGCGCCTCTCTGTGGATGACCTGAATCTCTCCCTCGCCCTCAGCGCGCTCGACGACCGCGCCCAGGGCGCGCTGGACGAGCGCGCGTCCGCCGGGGGGCAGCGCCGCGAACGGCTGCGCTTCACGCGCTTCTCCTTCGATCGCACGCCGACGGCGCGCTGCTCGGCCGAAGTGGAGCTCGAATACCAGCCGGGCGATTCGGTCATCGGGCGCGCGGAGGGGGTGGCGGCGCCGCTCGGCGATGTGCGCTTGGCTGCGGAGGCGACGCTGCGGGCCATCGAGCACTTCTCTCGCGGAACGCTCAAGTTCGACCTGCTGGGCGTGAAACAGATGCGCGCGTTCGACGCCAACGTGGTCATCGTCAGTGTCCTCTGCCAGAGCCCCGATGGCGCCGAGCAGGAGCGCCGACTCCTCGGCTGTCACCTGGCCGATGAGGATCCGCTGCGCGGCGCCGTGATCGCCACGCTGCAGGCGACCAATCGCATGCTCGGGAACTCGATCGCCACGCGATAGCGCGTTGCGCTGTTGGGCCACGGATCGTGACGGTCCTCCGTGAAGGTCTGTCATGGCTCACGACGGGCGGTGAGGCGCTCGGGACGAGCGAGACGACGGACTCGTCAGGCAGGGCGCGCGTGAACACCACGAACGTCAGCGGGTACGAGGTTCCCATTCCCCGGGCGCCATGTCAGATTGCGGCGTTCTCGCTCACGCCCCGCAGGAGGTCGGCATTCCACTCCTCTCCCGCGCCCGCCCGCTCGCGACCTGCCTCGCGCTGACCGCGTTTGCCGCGTGCGCCCCGGCCATTCGCCCGACGCCGCCGGCGGCACCGCCCTCGCCCGATCGCCCCGTCGTTGCCGAAGCGGCGAGGAATCAGGACAGCGCAAGCACGGCCGACAGCGCCCGGCGCGTGGCGGAATCGCTCGTCGTCCCCGACTCCGTCAACACGGCGCTCGGCGATGCGATCAAGAGCGTGAGCAAGCTCTTCGACGTCCCCGACTCGGTCGTGCGCGGCATGGCGTCCTCCTCGGTCGTCGATGTGGACTCGACATCGAACGTCGGCGGCGAGCCGACGTGGGACATCGAGGTCGATTCGTACGTCACGCAGGAGAAGGTTGCGCAGTACGTGAACCTCTTTCTCGGGGCCGGGAAGACGCGGTTCACCGAGCGCCTGCAGCGTGGCAAGCAGTACGAGCCGATGATCCGCGAGAAGTTCCGCGCCGCCGGCATTCCCGAGGACATGTACTTCCTGGGGCTGGTCGAGAGCGGCTACGATCCGCACGCGTACTCGCGCGCCGCGGCGGTCGGGATGTGGCAGTTCATGTCATCGACGGCGCGCGGCGTGGGGCTTCGCGTCGACTGGTGGGTCGACGAACGGCGTGACCCGATGAAGTCGACCGATGCCGCGGCGCGCTTCATTCGCGATCTGCGCGGGCAGTTCGGCTCCCTGTATCTCGCGGCTGCGGCGTACAACGGTGGTCCCGGACGTGTCTCGCGCGGCCTCAAGAAGTTCGACGACGCACTCGACACGGTCGAAGGTGAAGATTGCTTCTTCGCCCTCGCCGAGCAGGACTACCTTCGCGCCGAGACAAAGAACTACGTCCCCCAGCTCATCGCCGCCGCGTTGCTGGGCAAGGCGCCGGACAAGTACGGCATCAAACTCGACTCCGTCCCGCGCTACGCCTACGACTCCGTGATGGTCCCGTCGCTGACCCCGGTGGCTGCGGTGGCCCGGTCGCTCGGCCTCACGGTGCGCGAGGTGCAGACGCTCAATCCGCACCTGCTGCGTGGCGTGACCCCTCCCGATGCCGAGGTGTCGGTCCGCATTCCGTCAGGGACGGGTGGAGGGTTCGATTCGCTCTTCGCCGCCCTCTCGACGGACGAGCGCTCGCCGTTCACGAAGGTCACCACCAAGAAGGGTGAGTCGCTTGCGTCGATCGCCAATCGGCACGGCGTGCAGGTGCGGCACCTTCAGTGGTTCAATCGGAAGATCTCGACGCGAAAGGGACGGTTGCTGGCCGGACAGACGCTCCTGGTTCCGACGGCCGCCGTCGTCCAGGGGGCGTTCGACGTCCCCGATCCATCGATCGAGCGCTATGGACCGAGCGCGTCGTCTTCGGGGGCGGGGCGCGTCACGCACGTGGTGCGGCGCGGCGAGTCGCTCGGGCTCCTCGCCAAGCGGTATCGCACGTCGGTTGCATCGCTCGTCCGCCTCAATGGGCTCAAGCGGAAGGTCATCTACCCCGGGCAGACGATCATTGTGCGAGGCGGAGCGGCCCGTCGCTCCTCGGCGCGCGCTGGCTCGTCGAGCGCCAGCTCAGCACGAAGCGCGACGGCGAAGAAGAAGAGCACCGCGCGTTCGTCGTCGGCCAAGTCGCGCGCCAAGTCACGGAGCGCGAGCAAGGCCAAGTCGGGGACCGCCAAGTCGAAGGGGTCGGTAGCCCGAAAGAAGGCACCGGCAAAGAAGAAGGCGGCCGTCTCGAAGAAGAAGACGGCCGCCCGCTGACGGCTTGCTAGCCGACGATCGTGTCGGGGATCAGTCGAGGATTCCCTTGCCGCGGTACCCCTTGAGCACGATCCGGTCGTAGCCGTTGGAGGCGTCGAGGTCGAGCTCCTTGGCCACCTGAACCGCCGCCGGCCCACGATTGTAGGCGAGGAGCGCCATCTGGATATCACCGCGCTGCTCCTTGATCAGGTCGCGGAGATAGCGGAAGCCGATGTGCAGGTTGGTGTTGCGCTCGTAGAGCTTCTCGCGGGTGAGCGACGGATCGTAGAACTTGGCGGTCGACAGCATGAGCTGGGTCAGGCCGATCGCTCCCACCTCGCTCCGAGCGGATTCGGTGAAGTCGCTCTCCAGCTTGACCAGCGGGAAGGCGAGGTCCGGATCGATGCGCTCCGCCACCGCGGCGTCGTAGATGGAGCCGGCCAAGTCGGCCGGGATGCGGAACTTGTGGGAGTAATGGAAGATCCGGTTCCAGCGCTCGAGCTGGACTGAGGCGAGGCGGAGATCGCCACGCGCCTGTTCGATCTGCTTCTGGAGTCGCTGGACTTCGGCCCGTTCGGCCAACGTGCGGCGAAGGGGGGTCGCGGTGGCCTCGGAGGGCTCCCAGTTCCTGGCGGCCATGGTTCCAGCGGTGAGTACTCCCGCCAGCATGATCGCCCCTCGGACTCTCCGCTTTCGCCGCTCCGCGTCGCCGCGGTGCACGTACGACTTGCTGAGATCCTTCATGAAAGTCTTCCTCTATCGTCAGCCGCTCGACCCTAAGTCCGGCGAACCGGAAGGCCGATCGGTTCCTGATGAAGCGACGGGAGACCGTTACCCTCTCACCCAATCCCCGCTTTTCCCGCCGCGCTTTTCGATGAGGGAAATCTGACCGATCTCCATCCCCTTATCCACCCCCTTGGCCATATCGTAAAGTGTGACCAAGCTCACACTTACGGCCACTATGGCCTCCATTTCCACCCCGGTCGTGCCGGTGGTTCTGGCCGTCGCCTCGACCCGAATTCCGGGGAGCGATTCGTCCAGGGAAAGCTGCAAGTGAATGTCAGATAGGGCGATAGGATGGCAGAGCGGGATCAGCTCGGCCGTGCGTTTGGCGCCCATGATTCCGGCGATCTTGGCCACGGTGAGCACGTCGCCCTTGGCGATCTGATTATCGCGAATCAGAGCAAGCGTTTCGGGGCGCATCGTGATTGCGCCCGTCGCGCGGGCCATTCGCTGGGTCGGCGACTTGGCCGAGATGTCGACCATTCGGGCCTGGCCGGCATCGTCCGAGTGAGTCAGTCTGGTCAAGGGATGGCGGGAAGATGCGTGTGAAGCGGTGAGCCCAGCGGGCGGTGAGGCCCAAACACTGACCGGAACTCGAGCGGAAAGGCCCGACGTGTCGACTGCTGCACTAGGAGCTTAGGACTCGCCCTAACTCCTCGAGGAGGGAGGCGGTGATGAGCTGCGGGTTCACATTGCCGCCGGCCATCTGCTTCGACTCCTCGACCAAGCTCATGGCGCGGGCGGCGTTGTGGGCGGCGCGCTCGTCGGACTTCTGGAGCGCGGCACGGGTGCGGTCGTGCAGCGCGACGCTGAGCGCGTCGAGCACATCGGTGAAGGCGCCACGGGCGCCGGCGCTCCCTTGGGCCAGCGAGACGCGCAGGGCGCGCCCCCGGTCGCCGCTCAGCGCCACCTCGAGCAGCCGCTTGGCGGCCTCACTGGCGGCGCTCGTTTCCTGGGTGGCCAGCAGCCGGCCGGGGGCCCCCCCTGCCAGGCGGACGCGCTCGTCCACATTCCCCGGGAGCTTGGCCTTGTCGAGCGCTTCCTTCACCAACGGCTCCTGCAGCCAGGCGCGCAACGCCGCCTCGCCGAGCGGGGCGACGCGGACGGCGACGACCCGGGAGCGGATCGTGGGGAGGAGGGCGCCGGCGGCGCTCGACGTCAGGATGATGTTCGTGTCGGCGGGCGGCTCCTCGAGCAGCTTGAGGAAGGCGTTGGCCGCAGGGGCCTCGGCGTTCTCCTGCGGCGGTGACATGCGGTCCGCCTCTCCGACGACGATCACCTTGTGGCGCCCCATGGCTGGGGTGATCGACGCCATCTGCACCAGCAGGCGCGAGGTGGCGACGTAGATCCCGTCGCTCCCGGGTGGCGGCGCATAGAGCCCGTGCGCCTGCGCGCGTTCGGCCACCGACTCGTTCAGGTCCTGCTTGATCTCCTCGAGCGAGGGATCGGAGTCCTTGAGCTTGGGACGCGGGAAGACCCAGACGAGGTCAGGGTGCGTCAGCTCGGCGGTGTACCGGCACTGGCGACACGCGCCGCATGGCTGGATGGTCCCCTCGCACAGGATGGCCTGGGCGAGCCAGAGGGCGAGGCGCTGCTTTCCGATCCCACTCTCGCCATGCAGCAGGAGGCTCTGCGGAAGGAGTCCTCGCGACAGTGCGTCGGAGAGGCGCGCTCGCAGGGCGTCGTGGCCGTGGATCGGGACGATGGGCATGGGCGGAAATATGCGACGATGGGCGTCGCGGCGGAGCGGGGGCCCGAGCGCTATCGCAGGGGGGGAACCGTTGGCGGTGGGCGCCGATGCCGCGTCCCCTGTTCATATGAATGAGCGAGCTTGAACAGCGTCCCTTCGGCGAAGGGGCGCGCCAGGAGCTGCAGCCCGGCCGGGAGGACGGTCCGCGTGTAGCCCATGGGGACGGTGATGGCCGGGAAGCCGGTGGCAGGCGAGAAGACCTGCGAGTTGTCGCCCCCCGGGGTGTTGAGGTCACCGATGAGGCGCGGGGGATTGCTCCAGGTCGGATAGGCGACCGCATCGAGGCGGAGTGAGTCCATGAGCTGGCGCAGGGCGAGGCGCAGCCCGGCGCGGTAGCGCTCGCGGGCCTGGCACCCCGGGCTCTCGGCCGGACTCTCGGTCACGCGGACCGCGGCGGCGAGTCGCGCCTCGATGGACGGGTGGAAGCGTCCCGACTTGAGGATCTCGTCGACCGTGCGCACGGGCGGTCGCGAATCGGCGACGCGTGCCATGTGGGTCTCGAAGTCGTGCCGGAAGGGGGAGCAGGCGCCGGATTGCAGCCGGCGGAGCGAATCGAGGGTCGGGATGGCGACGGGGTCGATGACCGTCGCTCCCAGGCGCCGGAGGTCGTCGATCGCTTGCTGGAAGACCGAGTTGACCTCGGCGTCGAGCGTCGGCGTGTCGTAGGCCGCGTGCAGGACGCCGATGCGTGCTCCCCGCAGCCCGTCGGCGCGGAGCGAGTCGGCATAGCGGGGGATCGGACGTCCTCGCGCGGCGGCGGTGACCGGGTCTCCGGGGTCCTCGCCGGCGATGACCTGGAAGACCGCGGCGGCATCGGCGACGGTGCGCGCCATGGGGCCGGCGATGTCTTGCGAGTCGAAGAGCGGGACGACGCCGTTGCGGCTGGTGAGCCCCATGGTCGAACGAATGCCGACGAGCGCCTGATGCGACGAAGGGCCGCGGATCGAGTTCCCGGTGTCGCTCCCCAGTCCCACGGTGCCGAACGACGAGGCGACGGCCGCGGCGGTCCCGCCGCTCGACCCGGCGGTGACACGATCGAGCGCGTAGGGATTTCGCGTGTAGCCGGCCAGGATCGAGCTCACGGTCTCGTTTGGCGAGAAGGCGAGTTCGGCCATGTTCGACTTGGCGAGGACGATGGCCCCGGCGGCGCGCACGCGTTGCACCTGGAAGGCGTCGCGCGTGGGTTGCCACCCCTTGAGGGCGAGGGTGCCGGCGCTGGTGGGGAGGTCGATCGTCTCGAAGTTGTCCTTCACGATCGTCGGCACGCAGTGCAACGGGCCGACGAAGCCGTCGCGGGCGTAGCGTCGGTCGAGCGAGTCGGCGGTTGCGAGCGCGGCCGGGTTGATCACGACGATCGCGTTGATGGCCGGGCCGTTCTTGTCGTACGCCTCGATGCGGCGCAGGTAGCCTTGCACCAGCTGCCGGCACGACAGCGCGCCCGAGCGGAGGGCGGCGTGCACGTCGGCGATCGTCGCCTCCTCGATGCGAAAGGCGGCGGGCGTTGCGGCTGGCGGCTGCACGGCCCCCTGTGCGCGGAGCGGGGCGGCCAGGGGGAGCAGGGCCAGGGTGCCGACGACAATGGCGTGCGGGAGGCGTGTGGGCATCTGAGGCGGGTCGGCTCCGGCTAGGGGCCGGCGTGGAGGGCGTCGCGCAGCGCGTCGCCCAGGATGTTGATGGTCGCGACGGCGAGGAGGATCATGGCACCGGGGAAGACGGCGAGCCATGGGGCGCTGAAGAGCGAACTCTGCGCCCCGCTGAGCATGTTGCCCCAGCTGGCCGCCGGGGGCTGGACGCCAAGCCCGAGGAACGAGAGCGCCGATTCGGTCAGGAGCGCGCTCCCCATGCCTAACGTGGCGTTGACGAGGATCGTGGGCCAGAGGTGCGGGAGCAGGTGCCGCGCGAAGCGTGCGACGGGGCGTTCGCCCAGGGCAACGGCGGCTTCCACGAAGTCCTGGTGCTTGAGCGCCAGAAGTTCGCCGCGCACCAGTCGTGCGAGCCCCATCCACGACGTGGCGCCGATGGCGACGACGAGCGTGACGACCGAGGGCCCGAGGAAGGTGAGCACGGTGATGACGACGAAGATGGCGGGGAGGGCCAGGGCGGCGTCGGTGAGGCGCATGAGCAGCGCGTCGATGCGCGGCCGCGAGAGGGCGGCCACCGCCCCCACCGCCGTCCCGAGGGCGACGGCGAGGAGCATGGCGGCGGCACCCGCCGCCAGCGAGACGCGCGCCCCCACGAGCAGCCGGGCGAGCACGTCGCGCCCGCTCTCGTCGGTACCGAACGGGTGTCCGGTGCCTGGGGGGGCGGCGGCGCGCGCGAAGTCGAGGGCGTCGGGATCGACGCGGTAGAGCATGGGGCCGGCGACCGCCGCGAGGACAAGCGTGGCGAGGATGGCCACCGACAGCTGCAACCTCCGCGGTGATAGCGCGCGCGGCGTAAGCGAAGCGGCCGGCGCGACCGCAGTGCCCGGGGAGGCCGGGGAGAGCGGGGCGCTCATGCGTCGAGGCGGATGCGCGGGTCGAGCACGAGGTACGCGAGGTCGACCAGGAACGAGGCGAGGAGGACGCCCCCGGAGACGAGCAGCGTGATCCCCATGACCAGCGGGTAATCGCGGGCGAGTGCCGCCTCGATCCCGAGGCGCCCCATCCCGGGCCACGCAAAGACGGTCTCGGTGATCGCCGCCCCGCCGACGAGCCGCGGCAGCTGCAACCCGATGACCGTCACGACGGGGACGAGGGCGTTGCGCATGGCGTGTCGCCAGCGCACGGCGCGCTCGCCGACCCCCTTGGCGCGTGCGGTGCGGACGAAGGGGCGGGCGAACTGTCGTCGCGCGCTGCTGCGGGTGTAGCGCAACAGCTCGGCGGTCCCGGCCGCGGCGAGGACGAGTGTCGGCAAGATGAGGTGTGCCAGCCGGTCGCGCAGCGAGCCGTCGCCCCCGATGGTTTCCACTCCTCCGGCGGGGAGGAGGCGCAGGTACACGGCGAAGACGAGGATCGCGACGATGCCCAGCCAGAAGACGGGGATGGAGATGGCGCCGAGGGCCACGGCGCCGGCCAGGCGATCGAGCCACCCCCCGGGGCGCTCGGCGCACCATGCGGCCACCGGGATGGCGACGAGGAGGGAGACGAGCAGGGCCGCTCCCGCCAGGAGCAACGTATTGGGGAGGCGCTGGGCGATGGTGGAGACCGTGCTCGTCTCGTAGAGGAACGAGTTCCCGAGGTCGCCACGCGCCAGGGCGCCGAGCCATCGCACGTACTGTACGGGGAGGGGGCGATCGACTCCCAGGCGCTGGGCGATGGCGTCGCGTTCGGCAATGCTCAGTTTGGGATCGGCGAGCAGCGCGGGCCCGCCCGGGGCCGCGTGGACGATGGTGAACGTCACCGTGGCGACCAGGAGGAGCACGAGGAAAGCGTGCCCGAGCCGGCGCAGGACGAACGCCGCCATCGCCGGCGGCTACGGGGCGCGCATGGCGAAGCGCTCGCTGTGTCGCAAGGCGTCGCGAATGCCGAGCAGCGGCAGCCCTTGCAGGCGTGACGAGACGGCTTGGATCTCGCGCGGGAAGAACAGGACGATCACCGGCGGATCCTCCAGTTCCAGCGCCTGGAAGGCGCGATAGGTCGCCTGGCGCCGCGGGAGGTCGCGCGTGGCGCGTCCGAGGGCGAGCAGCGAGTCGGCCACCGGGTTGGACCAGTGCACGTTGTTGTTGTCCTGCCCCGTGTGGTAGAAGGCGTACTGATCGGGGTCGGGCGGGGTGGTCCACCAGGTGAGGACGGCGTCGAAGTTGCCGGGAAGGATGCGGTCGCGCACGAGCGCGGCAAACTCCATGGTGCGCAGCGACGCATCGACGCCGAGCTTGCGCAGGTCCTGCTGGATGGCGAGGGCGGTCTGCTCGCGCGTGGGGTTCCCCTTGTCCAGGAGCAACTCGAAACGGAAGGGGGCCCCAGCCGCATTGCGCAGCACCCCGTCGGCGCCGCGCCGCCACCCGGCAGCTGCAAGCATGGCGAGTGCCGAGTCGGGGTTGTAGGGGATGGGGAGGAGTGAGTCGGCCACGAAGTCGCGCAGGGCGACGGGGATCGTCCCGACGGCCGGGTCGCCGTAGCCGCGCAGCACGCCCTTGATGATCGCCTCGCGGTTGATCGCCATAGCCAGCGCACGCCGCACCGCGGGCGAGCGAAAGTGTGCGCGCGCCACGTTGAGCCCCACGTAGTAGTGCTGGACCACCGGCACCTGCTGCACCTCGACGCCGGGGACCCCCTGCACGCTGGCCAGGTTGGCCGGTTCGATCGTGATGAGGTCGAGTTCGCCCGCCCGCAGCTGGGCGACCTGCGCGTTGACGTCGGGCACCACCTTGAAGACGATGCGATCGAGCCGCGGCGGCGTCCCGTAGTAGCGCGGGTTGCGCACGAGTGTGATCGAGGCTCCGGGCGACACGTCCTGCACCATGAACGGCCCCGTCCCCACCGGGTGCTTCCGATTGAAGTCGGTGGCGTCGGCGAGCGGCGCTCCCTGCAGCAGGTGCTTGGGGAGGATGCCCGCGTTGTAGCCGAGCAGGGTGAGGAAGGGGGCGAACGGGGCCTTGAGGCGAAAGGTGACGGTGAGCGAATCGTCGACGTCGACGCCGTCAACCGCCGCGAAGTCGGAGCGCAGGCGAGAGCCCGACTTGAGGTCGAGGATCTGGTCGAAGGTGAACTTCACGTCGGCGGCGGTGAACGGCGTGCCGTCGTGCCAGGTGACGCCGGGGCGGAGCTTGAAGGTCGTGCGGAGTCCGTCGTCGCTCGTGGTCCAGCTGAGCGCGAGGTCGGGGATGGGGCGCAGCGCCTCGTCCGGGCGAACGAGGCCCGGGAAGAGGACCTTGTTGACCATCACCGACCCGATGTCCGGCGCCACCACCGGGTCGAGGATCGGGTCGTTGATGAGCGGGATGCGCAGCGTCCCGCCGGCGTCGGTGCTGTTCCCCGCCTGGGGCTGCGGTCGCTGATCGCCGCCGCAGGCCGCGACGACAAGGAGTGCCCCAACGATCCACAGCGCGCGGGCGCCGGGGCGAGGGAGCACGAAGGACCTGCGCCGGAGCGCGATCACGCCATTGCCCCTTCCACCGTGCGGCGCGCATCGCGCAGCGCGGCGACCAGGCGAGTCTCTCCACGTAGCAGGTGCGTGCGGAGGAAGCCGATCTCGCCGGGGGCCATCGTCGGGGCGCCGAGCGCCGGCGCGAGGTCGGGGAGCGCCGGGGTCGTCTCGGCGGGGTCGTGGAAGAAGGCGGGGCCGCGGGTGTAGTTGACCGGGACGAGGAGCCGCGCCAGCCGGCGGATGGCGTGGTTGATCTTGCGCACCGCGGGATCGCCTGCCTGACCGGTGGCGGCCTTGCAGGCGAACGTGCCTAACGTCTCGAGCGTGGCGTCGAGGTCGGCGATCGCGGCCCGCGCGCGGGCGAAGTCGTAGACCCCCGTCACCGCCGCCTGGTACGTGTCGAGCGTCGCGCCGAAGGTGCGCAACGTGCGGCGGAAGTTGAACGGAGCGATGGTCGCATTCGCAACCCCCATGACCGAGGCGAGGTAGATCTTGATGTCCTTCAGCAGGATCTCGCGGTCGGCGATGTGGATCAGGTCTTCCTCGGTGTGCCAGGCGATGTTCGCGCCACACCCCCCGACGGCATAGTAGCCGAGTTCCTCGCGGTGCGAGTCCTTCATGGTCGAGAGGAGCATGAAGAAGGAGGAGATCCCGATGTTGTTGAAGGAATAGTCGCCCGCCTGGTGCGGGCGCTCGCCCTGCGAGTCCTGCCCGGTGATGTCGCGGATGACCGACTGGCAGAAGGCCTCGGTCTCGTCCATCCACGAGATGTCCTTGTACTCGGTGGCCCAGCGGCACCCCGGTGAGTCGCAGTTCACCTGCGCGATGCAGTGCTCGTAGAGGTCGAGGGCAAACGCATCGGCAAACCAGGTGCTGCCGGCGTAGCGACCGGTCGAGTGCCCCGGCCACCACGCGATCTTCACGCTGCGCTTGAGCGAGGCGCGGTTGTGCCAGAGGACGCGGGCGATCTCGAGGAGGGTGGCGTCGCCGACGGCGTTGTCGCCGATGCCGTAGTCCCACGAGTCGTAGTGCCCGTGCAGGAGGACGAACGCCTCGGGTTCTTCGGTCCCGGGGATCGTGACGACGGGGATGGGCGACTCCCACCACCCTTCGGTGACCTCGCTGGTGAGCGTGACGCTGGCGCCGGCCTTGGCCATCTCGATGAGCGCCTGCCCGTCCGGATTGTTGACCGCGACGACCGCCATCTTCGGCTTGCGCGGCAGGTCGCGCAGGTCTGGGGTTCCCCAGACGGTGGTGCAGATTCCCCAGTGTGGATTGTGTCCCGGGTTCACGGCGATCATCCCGATCGCGCCGCGCTCCTGGAAGTACGACACCTTCCCCGGCATTCCGAACCCTTCGCTGAGCACGATCTTCCCCGTGAGGTCGACGTCGGCGTCGCTCACGAAGCCCTTGGTGAACATCTCGTCGGCGTTGCGCGCGTAGCGCGCCGGGACGTAGGCCAGCGGGGCGGTGATGCCCCCCGGGTACGGAACCGACATCGCCATTGGCTTGGCGCGGAACTCCTGCGCCCCCGCCGTGAGGCTCGCCTTGCCCGGGAGGGACAGGAAGAGCGAGGGGCGATGCACCTCCACCGGGACGCCGAGCCGCGTTAGGCGATCGACGATCTCGCCGGCGGCGGTGTTGACGTCATCGGGATGCTCGCGCTTGAGCGTCGTGAATCGCTCGATGAGCGCCCAGGGTTCGTCGAGGGAGACGGCGGCGATGGCGGCGGACTGTTCGGGAGAGAGGGACACGGGGCGACCGGACGGGAGGCTGGAGACGGTGACGGAAGAGGGGAGGTCGCTCGGCGACACTCCGGAATACGCTGCGGTGCAATTGCCCCCCTCGCGTTCGGACTGTCAAGGGCATGGGTTGATCGCGGCTTTCCGCGAGGGCAATATGGCGGCTTCCTCAACCGGTCGACCATGCCAACCGCCCGCCAGAGCTCGCGCGTTGCCGTCCTCGTGTTGGCGCTTGCCGCCCTCCTGCTTCCGTCCTCGCGAACGTTAGGCGCGCAGTCGCGCGCGACCGGGCGTCCGGCGCGCCCCGACACGCTCCTCGCCTTCGTCGGCGCCACGCTGATCGATGGGACGGGTGCCCCTCCGCTCACGGACGCGGTCGTCGTCGTCAGCGGGTCGCGCATCGCCGCGGTCGGTGGCCGGGCGACGACCGCGGTCCCGCGCGGGGCCCGCGTCATCGACGTCGCCGGCAAGTGGATGACCCCCGGCTTCGTCGACGCCAACATCCACGCTTCCATCTACAGTGGGCTCGAGAACTTCGCCCGCTACCAGGATCGCTTCACCGACGTCGCCATCGAGGCGGCGCAGAACCACCTGAAGGTTGGTGTGACGACGGTGTGCGACTCGTACGGGATGCTCGCCCCGCTCGTGGCGGCGCGCGACGCCATCCGGCGCGGCGACGTCCCCGGGCCGCGCCTGTACGTCGCCGGCAACATCGTCGGATGGGGCGGCCCCTGGTCGTTCTCGTTCACCGGGCGCCCACCGGAGAACCTCTCGTTGTTCCAGGAGCAGATGAACGATGCGATCGCGCAGGGCGCGGGCGAGGAGTTGGTGAACATGGAGCCCGATTCACTGCGCGCGGCGATCAACCGCTACCTCGACAAGGGGGTCGACTTCCTCAAGTTCGGCGGCACGTCGCACTTCGGCTTCCCCGTGTTCATCGGCTTCTCCGAACGATCGCAGCGCGTCATCGTCGAAGCCGTGCACGCGCGAGGGTTGGTCGCGGAGACGCACTCCACCACCCCGGAAGGGCTCCTGATCTCGCTGCGGGCCGGTGTGGACGTGGTGCAGCACCCCGAGGTGCTGGATGTCCCGATGTCCGACGAGATCGTGCGCGAGTTCGTGGAGCGCAAGGTGGTCTGCGCCATGCTCTCCAACACGATGACGGGGGCACCGTGGACGGAGTACATCACCAAGCTCCGCCGCGACGATTCCACTCGTCAGGCACGCGTCGATTCGGCGCGTGCCAAGGGGGTGGTGCCGCGCGCGCGCACCGAGGCGGAAAAGCGGCGCGACCAGGGCGATCGCGGGATGGCGATCCGGCGCGCCAACGCCGAGAAGCTGATCAAGGCGGGGTGCGTCACCACGATCGCCACCGACAACTACCTCGGGCTCGCCCCGGAATTCCGCCGCGAGCCCAAGCCGGCGTGGCAGGATCCGGGGACCGGGTCGCTGGCCGCCATCGAGGGGCTGGTCGAACTGGGGATGACGCCGCTGCAGGCGTTGGTGGCGTCCACTCGCAACGGCGCCCTGGCCAGCAAGGCGCTCGACGACTACGGGACGATCGAGCGCGGCAAGTCGGCCGACCTGCTCGTGCTCACCGCCGATCCCTTGGCCGACATTCGCAACGTCCGGCGCCTCGAGACTGTCGTGGCGCGCGGCACGATCATCGATCGGGAGGCGCTTCCAACGAAGAGGATCTGGACTCGTTCGGGTCGATGAGCGACTCGGCGGAGTGATTGCAGAGCGCGCACGCACGTGCCATCACGCGGAAGCCGTGCAGCGTCACGTGCCGCGAGAGGAACTCGGGGCGTGACGGCTCGTCGCGCATCAGGTCGGTCGACAGGTACTTCTTGTTGCTGTCGGGGAAGACGGTGACGACGACCGCGTCGCGCCCCAGCCGTTCCTGCGCGATGATGCTGGCGAGGAAGTTGGCGCCTGACGAGATCCCCACGGCCAGCCCCACGTCACGCGCCAGCTTCTGCGCCATGATGATGGAGTCGCCATCGTCGACGGCGATCGGCTCGTCGAGGTAGTCGAGGTCGACGATGGGGGGGATGAACTCGTCCGAGATCCCCTGGATGCGATGGTGCCCGACCTTGTGGCCGGTGGAGAGGGTCGGCGAGTTCTCCGGCTCCACCGGATAGAGGGCGATCGAGCGATCGTTCTCGCGCAGGTAGCGCCCGGTTCCCATGATCGTCCCGCCGGTGCCGACCCCCGCGACGAACGCATCGGGGGCGAGGCCGAGCGGGGCGAGTTGCCACCAGAGTTCGGGGCCGGTGCTCTGCTCGTGGGCCGCGGAGTTGGCTTCGTTGGAGAACTGGCGCGGCAGGAACGCCCCGGGCGTCCTGGCCGCATGCGTCTCGGCCAGCGCGATCGAGCCCAGGAAGCCACCCTCTGCTCGCGAGACCAGGCGCACGTCCGCGCCGAACGAGCGGATGAGGTTGATGCGCTCGCTACTCATCCAGTCGGGCATGAAGATGGCCACCCGGTGGCCGAGCGCGCGCCCTAACGCCGCGAAGGAGATCCCGGTGTTGCCGCTCGTGGCCTCGACGATGAGCGCTCCCGGCGCGAGCACGCCCTGCTGCGCTGCGCTGCGCAGGATGTGGAGCGCCATCCGATCCTTGACGCTCCCCGTCATGTTCATCGACTCGAGCTTGGCGTACACCGTGCGCGACTCGCCGCCAAAGCTGAAGTCGAGAGCGAGCAGTGGTGTGTTGCCGACGAGGAGCGCGAGCGACCGAAGGCGATCACCGTAGACGGCGTCGAGCGGCCCGTTGGGGGCGGGGCGATTCGGAACGGTCGACGCCATCGTTAGGTCTCCGGGACGCGGGAGTCGCGCCGACGCGATGGACGCCGCGCCAGGCGTCATCCCTCGAATCGGGCCTGCCGTAGAATGCGAGGCGGCCACCGTGCGCGCCACAGGACCGGACGGTCCTTCGACGGCACGCGTTGCGAGCGCGCGTCGGCCCACCGACCGCGCCGCGATGGCGCGGCTCTCCGCAAAGCACGCCTCGGGAGGACAGCGTTTCGTCCTCCAGCGGCGACACCGGAAGCGCCGGTCAGATGCGCGAGATCTCGCACGCCGAGTCGTTGCAACGACTTACGCGCTCACGGCGCCGCTCTCGCGCGTGGCACCGATGCTGCCCTAGATACGGTTGGAGCGTCGCGCGAGCGACGTGCCGTACCTGGCACCGGTTGACGCTTCGACACCCCGACGCGGGAGAGACCATGCGAATCGCCTTGTTTGCCCTGATGGCCACCTCAGTCCTGGCCGTGTCCCCTCGCGTGAGCGCTGCCCAGCGAGTGCCGAGCGAAGGGGAAGTCCGGTCGCGCGAACGCGACGTCGACGTCGAGCGGGGGCGCAATGACCGTTGGGATTGGGACCGGAACCGTGACAAGAACCGCGACCGGGATCGTGATCGCGATCGGGATCGCGACCGGGATCGCTACGACGATCGCCGGGACAACCGGGGGATCGGGTGGGGATACGGGCGCGATGACGACTGGAAGGCATACGAACGCGAGCAGCGTGACTTCGAGCGTCGCAGCCGTCGCTGGAACCGCTACCAGTGGGACGCCTTCCGCGACTGCGAGCGCGACTTGTGGCGCCGCTCGCGCTGGGATCGCGTGGACACGCGTCGCGAGGCGATCCGCGAGCGCCGGCGGATTCGCGACTACTGCGAGCGACGCGTCTCGCGCTGGTAGTCTCCGGCAGGCATGATTGAGGGCCCCCAGCCGCATCGGCTGGGGGCCTGTCTCATTCCTGCCCTCCCCGATGGACCGTCGACTTCCCTTCGCGTTGCACGCCGCCCTTGCGGCGCTTGCCGCCCTCGCCGCCGCCCGCCCCGCCAGCGCGCAGACTCGGCTCCTCCGGCAGCCGACCATTAGTGCGACGCACGTCGCCTTCGCGTACGCCAACAACATCTGGACCGCACCGCGCGATGGGGGCGATGCTCGCCGCGTGACGACCTTCCAGGGGGTCACGACCAATCCGCGCTTCTCGCCGGACGGGAAGTGGATCGCCTTCAGCGGCCAGTATGCCGGCAACACCGACGCCTATGTCGTCCCGGTGGACGGTGGCGAGCCGCGTCGCCTCACGTGGCACCCGGGGGCGGACGTGGTGCAGGGGTGGACGCCCGACGGCGCGCGCATCGTGTTTTCGTCGGCGCGCGCGTCGTCCAACGGCCAGCCGAAGTTCTGGACCGTCGCGCCGCAGGGCGATGTGGAGACGGCGCTCCCGATGCCGCGCGCCTTCCAGGGGAAGATTGCCCCTGACGGGAGGCGCGTCGCCTATCGCATGAACGGCTCGTGGGACGATGAACGACGCAACTATCGCGGCGGGCAGAACCGGGCGATCTGGATCCTCGACCTGGCCAGCCACGAACTGACGTCGCCCCCCTGGACCGATTCGAAGGACATCGACCCGGCGTGGATCGGCGACGTGGTCTACTTCGCCTCCGATCGCGACGGCGTGCACAACGTCTGGTCGTACGACACGAAGACCAAGGCCCTCGAGCAGCTCACGAAGTTCACCGACTTCGACGTGAAGGCGCTCGATGCGGGCGGTGGTCTGGTCGTCTTCGAGCAGGGCGGCTACCTGCACACGCTCGACCCGCGCACCCGCCAGCACAACCGCCTCGCCATCACGGTCCGCGGCGACTTCCCGTGGCTCGTGCCACAGTGGAAGGAGGTCGGCAACCGCATCAGCAACATCGCCCTCTCGCCCACCGGAAAGCGTGCCGCCGTCGAGGCGCGCGGCGAGATCTTCACCATCCCTGCCGAGAAGGGCGACTGGCGCAACCTCACGCGCGCCAACGGGAGCGCCGAACGTACGCCGGCCTGGTCGCCGGACGGCAGGTCGGTGGCCTACTTCTCCGATGCCGGCGGTGCCTACCAGCTCGTGATCGCGTCGCAGGACGGCATCACGCCGCCGCGCACGATCTCCCTCCCCGAGCCGTCGTTCTACTACACGCCGGCCTGGTCGCCCGATGGCTCGAAGCTCCTCTACACCGACGCACACCTGCGCCTCTGGGTGACCGACGTCGTGTCAGGACGCTCGAGCAAGATCGACACCGATCCGTACATGCTCCCCGAACGGTCGATCAACGCAGTGTGGAGCCCCGACTCGCGCTGGATCGCGTACGCCAAGCGGCTCCCGTCGCTCTTCCGCGCCATCTTCGTCCACGACGTGCAGACGGGCACCACGCGTCAGTTCTCGGACGGCATGGCCGACGCTTCGTGGCCGGCGTGGGATGCGAGCGGGAAGTACCTCTATTGGATGGCGTCGACCGACTTCGGTCCGCGCTCCGGATGGTTGGACATGTCGTCGTACGATCATCCGGTGACGCGCGCGATCTATGCGGCGGTGCTGCGCAAGGCCGATCCCTCTCCACTGGCCCCCGAAAGCGATGAAGAGGGCGAGGGGAGGCGGGAGACGGGCGTGGCAGCGCCCGTGGCGCCGCCGTCGGGGGCGGCAGGGAACCGGGATGCGACACCGCTGGCGCCCGCGGTCACGATCGACTTCGACGGCCTGGTCAACCGGGTCATATCGTTAGGCGTGGCGCCGCGCGACTACTCGGCGCTCAAGGCCGGGGGCGCGGGGACGCTCTTCTTCCTCGAGAACACGCCGGACGTCGGGACGGCGACGGGCGGACCGCAGGGCGGGGGCGACGTCCTCCATCGGTACACGTTCAAGGAACGCCGGGCGACGCCGTTCGCGTCGGGCGTGGCGCAGTACACCATCTCGCAGGACGGGAAGAAGCTCTTGTGGCGCGGTGCCGGTCCGCAGGGGGCCCTGGCGATCGTGAACACCGAGGGCCCGGCACCCACGGCGGGGCAGGGGCGCCTCAACGCCGGCATTCGCATGCTCGTTGACCCGCGCGCCGAGTACAAGCAGATGTTCGCCGAAGGGTGGCGCAACCAGCGCGAGTACCTGTACGTGAGCAACATGCAGGGGGCCGACTACGAGAAGGTGAAGGCGATGTACGAGCCGATGGTGGCCCATGTCGCGCACCGCGAGGACTTCGGCTACCTCCTCGACATGACGGGGGCCGAGGTGGCCGTCGGACACTCGTACGTGCGCGGCGGTGACCTCCCCGACGTGCCGCCGGCCAACGGCGGCTTGTTAGGCGCCGACTTCGTCGTGGAGAACGGGCGCTATCGCATCGCGCGCATCTACGACGGCGAGAGCTGGAACCCCGAACTGCGCGCCCCGCTCAGCGGCCCCGGGATCAACGTGAAGGTCGGCGACTACATCCTGTCGATCGATGGCGCCGAGCTGCAGGCCCCGGACAACATCTATCGCCTCCTTGACGGGACGGCGAACCGGCAGGTGGTCCTGATGGTGAACGGCACCCCCGACATGGCGGGGGCACGGCGCGTCGTCGTCACGCCGGTTGCCAACGAGAACGGATTGCGGAATCGCGCCTGGATCGAGGGGAACCGCCGCCTCGTGGACTCGCTGTCGCAGGGGAGGTTGGCCTACGTGTACATCCCCAACACGGGGCAGCCGGGCTACACCTCGTTCAACCGGTACTACTTCGCGCAGCAGCACAAGCAGGGGGCGATCATCGACGAGCGCTTCAACGGTGGCGGCTCGGCGGCCGACTACATCATCGACATCCTCGAGCGCGATTTCGACGGCTACTTCAACAACCGAGAAGGCGAGCGCGCCCCGTTCACTTCGCCCGCTGCCGGTATTTGGGGTCCGAAGGTCATGATCATCAACGAGATGGCCGGCTCAGGCGGCGACCTCATGCCGTACATGTTCAAGCGGCGGAAGGTGGGGCCGCTCGTCGGCAAGCGCACGTGGGGCGGACTCGTGGGGACGTGGGATACCCCGGTGCTCATCGATGGCGGCACCATGATCGCCCCACGCGGCGGCTTCTTCACCCGCG
>Ga0116177_10000424_pt1 | contig 31345 bp, 27 predicted proteins | sample AD_STIC10_MetaG_FD_89750 | JGI IMG/M metagenome (GOLD analysis project Ga0116177, IMG submission 89750) | Active sludge microbial communities of municipal wastewater-treating anaerobic digesters from USA - AD_STIC10_MetaG | ecosystem: Engineered > Bioreactor > Anaerobic > Digestate | place: USA... | reverse complement strand
GTTCACATGCGCCGGATAAAATCCGGCGATGAACACCCGATCCGTCAAGCACGTCCTCCTCGCGGCGATTTTTTCCATTTCGCCTTTTTCAGTCGCTTTGGCCCAGGGCAATGCCCCGGCCACGACTGCGCAAAATTCCACCACCGCCAAAGTGGATCGCGCGCTGAACGAGGAACCCAACTGGTATTTCTCTTGGGGATACAGCCGCCAGCAATATGCGCCGTCTGACATTCACGTGTCACAACCGGGTTTGGGCAATGATTTCACCGTGCGCCAGGCCGCCGGCAGCGACTTTCCTGCAACGATGCAAGAAACATTTACCGCGATACGCAACTTTGACCTCACGCTGCCCCAGGAGAACGTGCGGGTGGGCAAGTTCATGAACCCGGAGAAGACCTTCGCCATCGAGTTTTCACTGGACCACACCAAGTACCAGACTGACCTGGGTCAGGTCGCGCAGGTGAACGGCATGGTCAGTGGCCAGCCTTACAACGCCAATATGGTGCTGGACGCGAATAACTTTTTCTACGCGTTGCACAACGGCTTGAATCACCTGATGGTGAATGCCGTGTGGCTGAACCACTTGGCCGGACCGGAAAAACAGGCAGGCGATCTGCAGTTGATCAGCCGTGTTGGTGCAGGCATCTTGCTGCCCCATGCGGACAACACCATCCTGGGCAAACAAAACCAGGTAGGCCCCAAGGGTGAGAACATCTGCTGTTTTGCCAGCAACGACTGGTGGCAGGTCAATGGCTGGACGGCCGGCGTGGAAGTGGGTGTGCGCTACCGCGTGTACAAGTCCATCTTCCTGGAACTCACGCAGAAGTTTGCCTACGGTGCCCTGCGCAAGGTGCCGGTGTACCAGGGCTCGGCAGACCAGACACTGTGGATGAGCGAGCAGGTCCTGTCGGCAGGCTTTCTGTTTTAGACCGAGAGTCGACGTCCCGATGGTCAGCGAGCCGTGAGTTACATCTCCTGACTGGGTACATAGCGGTTTGCTCAGGCAACATCGGCTTGCCAACGCTGACGCGGGAAGCTGCAGCGGCCAAATAACATCCACCAAAATGGGAGAGATAAACCTATGGATGCAGCGCAGACCATCGAGTCACTCCGGGCCAGGATTCTGGAGATGGAACGGTTGGTGCGGCAAAACGAAGCCAAGCAGAAGAAATTTGATGCGCTCGAGCGAAAACTCATAGGCGCGAGTTCACTTGGGGACTTGCTGTCGACTCTGGCGCACGATTACAGAAAGGATTTCTTGATTGACTGGGTGACCATTGCGTTGGTCGACCCTGAGTATGAAGTCATGAAATTGCTTGATCTTTCAAACGAAGATCGCCACGGACTGGAGGACCATTTTGTGACACTGGAATCCGATGCCGCATTGTCAAAGACGATTGGCGTGGAGTGTCTCCCCTACCTTGGACAGTTTAAATCGAGTGCAGTCGCTTTGTTTGGCGACTATATGCAAACCGCAGGCTCCATTGCGATTTTGCCTCTGGTGTACCAGGGCCGGGTTCTCGGCAGTATCAATCTCGCCTGCGCCGATATCGAACGCTTTGCGCCCGGAACTGGAACTGATTTCTTGGAGCGACTCGCGGCAATCGCCGCCCTGTCCTTGCAGAGTGCTTTATCCGCTGAACGACTGAAGGCTGCAGGCCTGACCGACACATTGACTGGCGTAAAAAATCGCCGCTATTTTGAGGCCCGTAGCAGGGAAGAAGTTGCCTACGCCTTAAGAAGCCAGTTTCCCCTTGCCTGCTTGTTCTTTGATATCGACAAGTTCAAATCCATGAATGACACCTACGGGCATCAAGTCGGAGATGAGGTCTTGCGTTATGTGGCCAAAGTCATTCAAGTCCAATTGCGTGCAAGTGAGGTGCTCGCCCGCTATGGGGGCGAAGAATTTGTTGTGCTGCTGCCAGGTGTCAGCGAACTCAAGGCGATCGCGACCGCTGAGCGCATTCGTAAGATCGTTGCGGCGCAATCCATTCCCGTAGACGACAAACAGGCTATCCGGCTCACCATATCCTGTGGCGTATCGGTTCTGACACAGCCTGGCGAAGCATCATCAAGCGCGGGCATGCACACGGACTTGCTCTCGGCCATGATCGCGCGCGCAGACCAAGGGGTGTATCGTGCCAAGGATGCGGGCAGGAACCGTGTGGTTTTTGTCAAGTAGCAGTTCAAATTCCAGATCAAGTCACAAGCGCTTTGAATGCCAACTGCACTGGTGGCTAACTTTTCCTCACCCTCAGCAGCTCATCCAGAATCAGGCAGATGGCACCCAGCGTGATGGCACTGTCAGCCACGTTGAAAGCTGGGAAGTGCATGCCCGCCCAATGGAAATCCAGAAAGTCGATCACGTAGCCGTGCACCATGCGGTCAATCACGTTGCCAATGGCGCCGCCCAGGATGCAGGCCATGGCAAAGCTGAACAGCTTTTGCCCCGCGTGTGAGCGCAGCATCCAGATGATCACCGCCGCGGCTACGAAACCGATGGCGGTGAAGAACCACCGTTGCCACCCCGATGCGTCGCTCAAGAACGAGAAAGCGGCGCCCCGGTTATGCGCACGAACCACGTTGAAAAAGCTGGTGACAAAGGTGCTGTCACCCAGGCGGTAGTAGCCCAGTATCAACACTTTGGTGAACTGGTCAACCAGAATGATGATGAAGGCCAGGCCCAGCCATTGCAACATGCCGCCGCTACCGGCCTTTGCACCCCGGGCCATTACGCAAAGGTCCTGGTCTCGCCCGCACCGTGCAGGTTGCTGGCGCAGCGTCCGCACAGGGTCGGGTGGGCCGCATCGGCGCCAATGTCGTCACAGTAGTGCCAGCATCGCTCACATTTTGTGCCACTTGATGCGCTAGCCCTTATGGATAATGCGTCACTAGCTACCAAAGTAATAGCAGATGTAATGAAGGCGAACTTCAGGTCAGCGCCCAGACTGGCCAGATAGGCATGGTCATCCTCATTCGCGGTGAGGGTGACCTCGGCCTGCAGTGACGCCCCCACCTTGCCCTCGGCACGCAGGGTCTCAATTTCTTTGTTGACCTGTTCGCGGATTTCGCGGATACGGCCCCACTTGCGCATCAGCGATTCGTCGGGTGCATCAAATGCCACGTAGCCGTCCATGAAGATCGACTCCCGGGTGGTTGCCGGGGTTTTGCCCTCGCTACCAAGCACCGCCCAGGCTTCTTCGGCGGTGAAGCTCAGGAACGGTGCCATCCACCGCAGCATGGCCTGGGTGATGTGCCACAGCGCGGTTTGCGCAGAGCGGCGGGCCATGCTGTTGGCACCCGTGGTGTACAGGCGGTCTTTCAGGATGTCGAGGTAGAACGCGCCCAGGTCTTCGCTGCAATAGATTTGCAGTTTGGAGACGACGGGGTGGAACTCGTAGGCATTGAAATGCGCCAGGATGTCGACTTGCAGCTGGGCCGCGCGGCTCAGGGCGTAGCGGTCAAGCTCCAGCAACTGGTCGGCAGGAACCATGTCCTTGGTCGGGTCGAAGTCGCTCACATTGGCCAGCAGGAACTTGAGTGTGTTGCGCACACGGCGATACGTGTCCACGACGCGGGCCAGGATTTTGTCGTCAATATTGAGGTCGCCCGAGTAGTCGGTCGCTGCAACCCACAGGCGCACGATTTCCGCTCCCATTTTGGTGGTGACGGTTTGCGGGTCCACCGTGTTGCCCATACTCTTGCTCATCTTGCGGCCCTGGCCGTCGGTAGCAAAACCGTGGGTCAGCAGTCCCCGATAGGGTGCGCGGTCATACAGGGCGCAGCCCAACAGCAGCGAGCTGTGGAACCAGCCGCGGTGCTGGTCGTGGCCTTCGAGGTACAGGTCGGCCTCAGGCCCTTCTGCGTGAAACGGGGGGCGGGCATAGGCATCTTTGTGGCTGCCGCGCAGCACGTGCTGGAAGGTTGAGCCGGAGTCGAACCAGACTTCCAGGATGTCGGTGCTCTTGGTGTAGTGCTCGGCGTCGGCTGCGCCCAGGATGTCAGTAGCCGTCACGCGGCTCCAGGCCTCGATTCCGCCCTGCTCCACGATGCCAGCCGCCTGGTCCAGGATGGCCATCGTGTTGGGGTGCAACTCACCACTGTCCTTGTGCAGGAAGAAGGGCACCGGAACACCCCAGCTGCGCTGACGGCTGATACACCAGTCGGGCCGCCCGGCAATCATGTCCCGCAAGCGGGTTTTGCCGTTCTCGGGGTAGAACTGTGTCTGCTCGATGGCGTCCAAAGCCAACTGGCGCAGGGTCTTGGGTGCCTTTTCCTTGGTGAATACGCCTTCGCCGGCATCCATGCGCACAAACCACTGCGCAGCAGCGCGGTAGATCACCGGCGTCTTGTGGCGCCAGCAGTGCGGGTAGCTGTGAACTATTGGTTGGGTTGCCATCAGGCGGTCGCTCTGGCCCAGCACTTCGAGGATGCGTGGGCAGGCCTTCCAGATGTTCATTCCACCAAACAGGGGCAGGTCTTCCGCATAGCTGCCGTTGCCCTGCACCGGGTTGAGGATGTCGTCGTATTTCAGATCGTGGGCTACACAGCTGTTGAAGTCATCCACGCCATAGGCCGGGGCCGAGTGAACGATGCCGGTGCCATCCGAGTCGCTGACGTAGTCGGCCAGGTACAGGGGCGACAGGCGGGCATAGCCGGGATGCACATCGTACAGCGGGTGCTTGAATTGCAAACCTGCCAGCTGCTTGCCGCTGGTCGTGGCGATCACGGTACCCGTGGTGGCATAGCGCTCCAGACACTTCTCGACCAGCGTGTCGGCCAGCACCAGCACGCCACGTGGTGTGTCCACCAGGGCGTAAGTCAATTCCGGGTGTGCATTGAGAGCCTGGTTGGCCGGAATGGTCCAGGCAGTCGTCGTCCAGATGACAGCAAAGGCCGACTTGGCCTCCAGCCGGGACGCGACCAGAGTGGCCGAGGGATGGTCGGACAATTTGCCAGGCAGGAAGGCCCGCAACAGCGCCTGTTTGTCCGCCGCTTCAAAGGCCACGTCCAGCGTGTCGCTTTTCTTGTCGGCGTATTCGATTTCGAACTCGGCCAGGCTGGAGCCGCAATCAAAGCACCAGTACACGGGCTTGAGGCCACGGTACACAAATCCGCGCTCGATGACGCGCTTGAAGGCGCGGATTTGACCGCCCTCATTGGCCGGGTCCATGGTGCGGTACGGGCGCTCCCAGTCGCCCAGCACTCCCAGGCGTTTGAAATCTTCGCGCTGTTGATCAATCTGTTCGGTGGCATACGCGCGGCTCTTGGCCTGCATGTCGTCACGGCTCAAGTTACGGCCATGCAATTTCTCGATGGCGTTTTCAATCGGCAGGCCATGGCAGTCCCAGCCGGGGATGTATTGCGCATCGAATCCGCCGAGCTGCTTGCTCTTGACGATCATGTCCTTGAGCACCTTGTTCAGCGCATGGCCGATGTGCAATTTGCCATTGGCGTAGGGCGGGCCGTCGTGCAACACAAACAGGGGCGCACCCTGGCGCGCCGCACGCAGTTTTTTATACAACCCTTGTTCGTTCCATTCCTTGACCCAGGCCGGTTCACGCTTGGGCAGATCGCCGCGCATGGGGAATGGGGTGTCGGGCAGGTTCAGGGTGCTTCGGTAGTCAACTTTGTCAGTCATGGCGAATCTCAATCCAGGAAATTGTGTGGGTCATGATCGGCGCTAACGTGTGTAGGCCGGTCACTGAGGCGGATGTCTGTTGGGGCAGAGGTGACGCGGGGCAAGGTGCGTCGCTGACATCGCTGTCGGCCCGGTCAAATTCGGGCCGCGAACCAGGCCCGTGCGTCGTCGCAGTCCTGGCGTATGCCCCGCGTCAGGGCATCCAGACCGTCGTACTTCAGCTCGTCGTGTAGTTTGTGCAGCAGTTCCACACGGATGATTTTACCGTAGGCACCTTCGGGGCCGAGTTCACCGGGCCAATCCAGACAGTGGGTTTCCAACAGCACCCGGCCGCCGTTGACATCCGTCGGGTCCAGCGATGGGCGCACACCCAGATTGGCAACGCCGTGCACAGGCTGCGCCGTCAGCCCGTGGACCAGCACTGCAAATATCCCGCTGGCAGCCGGCTTCCAGTGGGCAAAGCGCAAATTGAGCGTTTTGAAGCCTAGGGTTCGGCCCAGCTTGCGCCCGTGGACCACGTGGCCGGAGATGCAATAGGGTCGCCCCAGCAAGCGCGCAGTGTCCTGCATGCGGCCCTGGCCCAATGCATCGCGCACGGCAGAGCTTGACACGCGCAGGCCGTGAACCTCATAGCTATTCATGCGTGCCACGTCGAACCCCTGTGCCACTCCCGCCGCATCCAAAAAAGAATAGTCACCGGCACGCTGGGCACCAAAGCGGAAGTCATCACCCACCAGTACATAGCGGGCACCCAACCCGCGCACCAGAACCTCATCCACAAACGACTGTGGCGTCTGCGATGCCAATTTCGCATCAAACGGCAGCACGATGGTCTGGTCGACGCCGCAGTTAGCCAGGTCGTCAAGCTTGTCACGCAAAGTGCCTACGCGTGCAGGTGCGAGCTCGGGCTTTTTGAACTTTTCGGCAAAGTAGTCCCGGGGATGCGGCTCAAATGTGAGAACGCAGCTGGGCACACCGCGTTGCTGCGCCTCACCGCGCAGCAGGGCCAGCATCGCCTGGTGGCCCCGGTGAACGCCATCAAAATTGCCAATCGTCAGCGCGCACGCAGTAGCCACGCCGGGGTGATGGAAGCCGCGAAAAACCTTCATTGATTTGTTATCTTTTTGATAGCAGTCTGGGCACAGGGTGCAGGGGCCAGACGCCAAGTTGTCACAGAAAGAGGGTATATTGTGACGCAGCAGCGCTCCACATGCGCGAGGGGCAGGGCTGCAGAGATGTGCATTTCCGGTGGTTGGTTGTTTTAACCGTAACAGGAGGGCGTGTTTTGAAAGTCTTGAAGTTGTCGGCCCAGGGGCTGCCGCAATCGTGGATATCGCTCGAGCAAGCGGTCATTCACTATGCAGCCGATGAGGTGCGTTGGGAATCGGGCGGCGAAGTGGCGGTGTTCCATGGTGGGTACAACGCGGTAACCGGACTGCAGTCCATTATTCGTGTCAACAGCATCATTGGCACCAAGGGCGTACCCAGCATCAACCCTTTCAGCATGCGTCCGGGCCTGACCAATGGCAAATTGTTTGACCGCGACCGCTGTGTGTGCGCCTATTGCGGCAACCGGTTTCACGAGCAGGAACTGACGCGCGAGCACATCATCCCGTTCGCACAAAAGGGAGTGGACACCTGGATGAACGTGGTGACTGCTTGCAAGCCCTGCAACCATCGCAAGAGCCATCGCACCCCCGAGCAGGCGAACATGCCGCTGTTGTACACGCCCTATGTGCCCAGTCTGTGGGAAGACTTCATTTTGCGCAACCGTCGCATTCTGGCTGACCAGATGGAGTTTCTGATGGCCCATGTTCCCAAATCGTCGCGCCTGCTGGCGTGACAGAAATTGCGCATCGGGTCGCTGGTTACAAGTCATTACATCTTTTTGCGGCTTCAGCGGCTTTTTCAAGCCTGTAGGGTGGATTGCAGGGGCTGTCTCTGGCGGTAAATCACCCACAATGGTCTGGTGAACTCCAGTTTGACATCTAAGCCAAACGCCCTTGCTGGCCAGCAGCGGCAAGCGGGCCAGATCGCGCGCCTGGCGCGCATGCTGATTGCACAAACCCTAGCGTATTTTGCCGAGCATGAGTCCAGAACGCTGGAGATGGTGCGCTCGCATCTGATGGAACTGGTGGATGCCAAGCCACCCTTGGGGCAGGGGCAGAATTTGCGTTCTGCGCATTTGCTGCTGGGTCGCTACGCCGGCCAGTTCAACGAAGCGTTTCAAAAATCTCTGGCCGCGGCACTGAGCGAAGAGCTGGGCACGATCTTGCCCCTGCAAGCCCGACCTGCGCAGCCCAGTAACGCCGACGACGCGATGCATGGCATGAGTTTGAGTCTGATCGACGTGGGGGAGGTTGAACGCGTGCTGCTGTTGGACCGTATTGGGCAACGGTTTGGTGCCCGCTACGAGTCCACGCTGGAGCCTTTGACCCAACGTTTGAGTGTGCTTTTTGGGCGCGAGTCCACGTCGATCCATGACAACCCGTTTCAACCGGTTGTCCTGTTGCGCGCCTTCATAGCGGCCTGGGAACAATGCGGGTGGGATCCCGAGGCCACGAATGACCTGGCGCAATCGTTACAGCCTGCTTCGTGGCTGGACCTTGCGCCGCTGTATGTCGAGTTGAACGCCACGTTGCTCAAGGCGGGTGTGCCGGCGCAGCGAGCATTGCGCGTGCGCCAGACTGCGAGCGCACCAGTGCCGCTGGATTTGCCAACTTCGCGCCATTCAGAATTCGCACCAGTTGACAGCGGCGCGGGTTCCGCATGGGGGGCTTTGGCGCCGGTTGGCCGAACGGTGGCCGCACATGCCCGGCAGTTCTTGCAAAGACTGGGACTGGGCAAGCCGTCCGGCGGACCGGGCGGCGTGGGTGACTTTTCGGATGGAGAGGCCGCTGCGCGACCAGTAATGGAGGCGGCCAGTCCTGCGCTGATGGGCTTCTTGGGAGGCCTTCAAGCTGACGCCAGCGCAGCGCAATCGCATCAATGGTCGAGCGGGCAGGCACCTGCGCAAGCCAATGTGTTGCGTCAGATGCGTGACCACGACGAAATCCGCCGAGCGCCAGAACTGGATCGTGGAACCGTCGATGCGCTGGCTGAAGTGTTTGACTATGTGTTTGCCGACCGTGCCATTCCGATGCAGATGAAAGTCATCATCGGGCGCCTGCAGATTCCGGTGCTCAAGGCGGCCATGATAGACCGCGACTTTTTCCTCACGGCGCAGCATCCGGCGCGCCAGTTGGTCGACTCACTGGCTGGGGCTTCAGTGGCCTGGATGCCGGCAAAGGGCGAGCACGATCCCTTGTACTTGCGTATTGAACACACCGTGCAGCGGGTACTAACGGAATTTGAAGATGACCTGAGCCTGTTCGTTGATCTGTTGAAGGAATTCACCGAATTTCTGTTTGAGACCGAGCAGCAGGCCCGTGCACGTGTGGAGCCGGTTGCACAAAAAGAGCGTCAAGGCGAATCGCTGGATCAGGCGCTCGCCCATGTAGACGATGTGGTGCACGCCCGCATTCAGGCGCTATCCGCCGACGCGCCGCTGGCCGCATTTCTGCTGCCATTCCTGACAAACCCTTGGCGCCAGGTCATGGCCCGCGCCTGGATGGACGAATCCACGCGGGACAAGGGCTTTGCGCAAACGCTCACCACCATGGAGCAGTTGATCTGGTCTGTGCAACCCAAGACGACACCCGAAGACCGCCGCCAGCTCGTGGCCATCTTGCCCGAAATGGTGCGCCAGCTCAACCTGGGCCTGGATACGATCGAATGGAATGGCAAACCACGTGCAGACTTTACGCGCAGGCTCATCACAACGCATACCCTGGCTATTCGCTTGACGCAACCCATGCCGCTGGATACTGGAAGTGCCGCCTTGGAAGAGAAGGAAGGTAAAGCCGCGATGCAACAGCTCGACGCACGTCGGGCAGCGACACAGTTCGCGTTGGAAGATGGGTTTGACACCCAAGTGCAGGGCTTTCAGCGTGGCATGTGGTTTGACATCACGCTGGAGGCGGGCGCCCAGGTCCGTTGTCGCCTGAGCTGGGTCAGCCCCATGCGAACGCGCCTTCTCTTTACCAACCGCGAAGGCTATGAAGCATTTGTTCGCTCCGAACGGGAAGTGACCAACATGCTGCGTGCGGGTGAAATTCGGCTGCTCGACCATGAGGCCATCGTGGGCCGGGCGATTGAAAAAATCATGGTGGCCGATGAATTGGCCATGGCCGATTGAAATTCAGCCAGGTCGCAAAACCTTGGCCACCGGGTTGGTGCGAAGCCTGAATGCGTCGGGCATGCCGGAGCCCAACAAGGGGCGCAAATAGAGACGGAAGGCGTCGGTCACGTCCGTACCATTGGGTGTGATGAATGCGTCTTCCATAACGCGTGTCTTGCCCGCCACGGCTTCAAGTGGCAACAGTTCATAGTCAACCGAATAGAACCCGGTGCGCTTGATTGCGACCGAGCCGTCGCGGTCGCCCCACATCGCAAACTGCACGGCTTTCTCGCCAACCTCACGGGCTTCGCGTTGATCCACGTCGGACACGCAGCCAATGAATGAGCGTTGCAGGTAACCCAATGTATCGCCGCGGACCCGCTTGATGCCCAGCTTGCTCTTGATTTCCTCACACAGCAAATCGGCCAGCGCACCGCTACCGGAGAGTTGCAGGTTGCCGTGCGCGTCGTGCTCCAGATCTTTGGCCAGTTGGGCTGCAATGGGCGCGCCTGATGCGTCGTGTATGCCCTCGGATACGGCGATCACACAGCGGCCCAGGCGATCGTAGGTGGCTTTGACGTCGGCCAGAAAACGGTCGAGGTCAAACGTGCGCTCAGGGAGGTAAATCAGGTGCGGGCCGTCATCGGCAAACTTCTTGCCCAGCGCCGAAGCGGCGGTCAAAAAACCGGCATGGCGCCCCATCACAACGGCTACATAAACTCCGGGCAGAGCGGCGTTGTCCAGGTTGGCACCGGCAAAGGCTTGGGCGACGAATCGCGCGGCAGAAGGAAAACCGGGTGTGTGGTCATTGCCCACCAGATCGTTGTCAATGGTCTTGGGAATGTGGATGCTGCGCAGCGGGTAATTGGCCTTGCGCGCTTCTTCGCTGACGATGCGCACGGTGTCTGACGAGTCATTGCCGCCGATATAGAAAAAGTGCCCGATTTCATGTGCCTGTAGCACCTTGAAGATTTCCTGGCAGTATTTGATATCGGGCTTGTCGCGTGTGGAGCCCAGAGCGCTGGACGGAGTGTTGGCCACCATTTCCAGGTTGTGGCTGGTTTCCTGGGTCAGGTGCACAAAGTCTTCGTTGATGATGCCGCGTACGCCATGACGGGCGCCATACACATGCTCAATATCACGAAAACGCCGTGCCTCCAGCGCCACGCCCACCAGAGACTGGTTGATGACGGCGGTGGGGCCGCCACCCTGTGCTACCAAAATTTTTCCGGATGCCATGTTGAGTCCTGTGGGTAGTTGAATGTGCTCAGGAATTCATCGTAGCACCGCTTGGTGTGTGCAGTCCTTGACCTGCCGCATTCAGCCCTTCAGTGCCCTGGCATGGTGCGCCATGTGCTCGCCAATAAAACTGGCTATGAAATAGTAGCTGTGGTCGTAACCGGGGCGCATATTCAGATGCAAGGGGTGCCCCGCGTCGCGGCATGCTTTGCTGAGCAGTTCGGGTTTGAGTTGCGTGCCCAGGAATTCATCGGCCTCGCCCTGGTCGATCCACAACAGCAGCCGTTCACTGGCTTTGCCCACCAGCTCGCAGGCGTCCCACTCCGTCCATGCCGAACGGTCTTCCCCCAGGTAGGCGGTGAAGGCCTTTTCGCCCCAAGGCACCTGGCTGGGTGCCACGATGGGTGAAAACGCCGACACGCTCTTAAAGCGGCCCGGGTTTTTGAGTGCACAGACCAGCGCACCATGACCACCCATGGAATGGCCACTGATGGCGCGTGCCTGCGTTGCGGGGAAATGCGCCTCCACCAAGGCGGGCAACTCCTGCACTACGTAATCGTGCATGCGGTAGTTTGAGGCCCAAGGCGATTGGGTCGCGTTGAGGTAGAAGCCTGCGCCCTGGCCCAGGTCGTAGCTTTTAGGGTCGTCCGCCACGGCTTCACCGCGCGGGCTGGTGTCGGGCACCACCACAATCACGCCATGCTCCGCGGCGTAGCGCTGTGCGCCAGCCTTGGTGATGAAATTCTGCTCGTTGCAGGTTAAGCCCGACAGCCAGTACAGCACAGGGCACCGCTCGATCTGTGTCTGTGGTGGCAGGTAAATGCCAAAGCGCATGTCGCATCCCAGTACCGGCGATGCGTGGCTCCAGACTTCTTGCTGCCCGCCAAAGCAGGCGCGTTGTTCGACACGTTTTAGTGACATGGCGGCGTTTTAGAAATGGATGACGGTGCGGATGGACTTGCCGTCGTGCATCAGTTCAAACGCCTCGTTGATGCGATCCAGCGGCATGGTATGGGTGATGAACGGGTCCAGTTGAATGTCGCCCCGCATCGCGTCTTCCACCATGCCTGGAAGCTGTGTACGCCCCTTGACGCCGCCAAACGCACTGCCACGCCAGACACGGCCGGTGACCAGTTGGAAGGGTCGCGTGGAAATCTCCTGGCCCGCACCTGCCACGCCAATGATGATGCTTTCGCCCCAACCCTTGTGGCAGCACTCCAGAGCGGAGCGCATCACATGGACATTGCCAATGCATTCAAAGCTGAAGTCCACGCCGCCATCGGTCATTTCCACAATGACGTCCTGAATCGGCTTGCTGTGGTCTTTGGGGTTGATGCAGTCTGTGGCGCCCATCACTTTGGCCAAGCCGAACTTGTCGGGGTTCAAGTCAATGGCGATGATGCGCCCGGCCTTGGCCTGGCGCGCACCTTGAATGACGGCCAAGCCAATGCCACCGAGGCCAAACACCGCTACCGTGTCACCCTCTTTGACCTTGGCCGTGTTGTGAACGGCCCCTATGCCAGTAGTGACACCACAGCCCAGCAAACACATTTTTTCCAGCGGCGCTGCGGGGTTGATCTTGGCCAGCGATATTTCTGGTACCACGGTGTATTCGCTGAACGTGCTGGTCCCCATGTAGTGGTAGAGGGGCTTGCCCTGGTAGGAGAAGCGGCTGGTACCGTCAGGCATCAAACCCTTTCCCTGCGTGGCACGCACCTTCTGGCACAGATTGGTCTTACCGGATTTGCAAAACTTGCATTCGCGGCACTCCGCCGTGTAGAGCGGGATCACGTGGTCGCCCGGTTGCACGCTGGTCACACCGGCACCCACTTCCACCACGATGCCGCCACCTTCGTGGCCCAGCACGGCAGGGAACACGCCCTCGGGGTCATCGCCGCTAAGCGTGTAGGCATCGGTGTGGCACACGGCGGTGTGGGTGATGCGAACCAGCACTTCGCCGGCACGGGGCGGCTCAACGTCAATCTCGACAATTTGAAGCGGTTGCCCTGCGGCAAAGGCTACGGCGGCTCTGGATTTCATGGGTGTTTTCCTGGTGTATGAATGAAGAGGGGAGCATGTGAGCAATTTGGCTCTTCAACTGCTGGAGCGCAAAAAAAACCCTCCGGTTGGAGGGATTTTGGCAGAGTGCAAAACGCGCCTCAGGCAAACACCCCCGCCGTGTCCTGCATGCGCACAGACACTTCGCCCAGATGGTGCATGCTGTCGCCAAAGGTCATTTCAAGCTGTGTGAGCTTTCGGAAGTAGTGGCTCACGATGTATTCGTCCGTCACGCCAATGCCGCCATGTAACTGCACCGCCTGCTGCCCCACATAACGCATGCTTTGGCCCAACTGGTACTTGGCGCGTGCCATGGCCGCACGGCGCTCGGGCGCTGGCGCGTTGAGCTTGAGGTTGGCGTAGTAGCTCATCGAGCGTGCCAGTTCCAGCTGCATCTTCATGTCGGCAGCACGGTGGCGCAGGGCCTGGAAGCTGCTGATAACCACGCCAAACTGCTTGCGCGTATTCAGGTATTCAGCGGTGATGGCCATGGTCTTGTCCATGACGCCCACGGCTTCGGCACAAGTGGCCGCAATACCAATGTCTATGGCGTGCTCCAAAGCGGTGAGGCCGTCTTGTGTGATCAGTGTGGCGGGCGCGTTCTTCAACACGACTTCGGCCGCGCGGCTGCCGTCTTGCGTGCAGTAGCCCCGAGTGGTGACACCGGCGCCCAGGCGCTCTACCAGGAACAGCGCCAGCTGGCTGTTGACTTTGGCGGGCACAATGAAGGCGTCGGCCTGATCGCCAACAGGTACTACGCTTTTTGTAGCGTTCACTACATAGCCACCGGGGGCTTGCGTGGCTTTTGCCTCGCATTTATCGAGCCTGTAGCGGGCTGCACGCTCCTGGTAGGCTAGTACCACCAAGGCTTCGCCGCTGGCAATTTTTGGCAGCCAGGCGGCCTTGGTGGCGGCATCGGCATAGCCCGCCACCACGCCACCAGCGATAAGGGACTGGGCAAGCGGCTCGAGCACATTGCCGCGCCCCAGCTCCTCCATCACCACCATGCCTTCGACCGGACCCATGCCCAGGCCACCCTTGTCCTCGGGGACGTACAGGCCGCACAGGCCCAGTTCGGCAATTTCGCTCCAGGCCGCGCGGTCAAAGCCGCCAGCCTTTTCGCCGGCACGGCGGCGTTCGAAGGTATAGCCCTTGTCCACCCATTTGCGCACAGCGTCGCCGAGTTGAACCTGGTCGTCAGAAAAATCAAAATCCATGTCTATCTCCTGGGGCTATCAGCTCAGAACGGTCTGTGAAACGATGTTGCGTTGTACTTCGTTGGAGCCGCCGTAAATGGTGGTCTTGCGCATGTTGAAGTAGGTGGATGCCAATGGCGCATTGGCTACCACGCCACCGGGGAATCCGCCCAGGGCGCCCGCAGCGGCATCGCCTTGCCAGCCGGCTTCCATGGCTTCGCGGATCAGCGGCAGCGAGAAGGGACCGGCGGCCAGCATCATCAGCTCAGAATAGCGTTGCTGAATCTCGCTGCCTCGGATTTTCAACAGACCGGCAATGTCCAGCGAGTTTTTGCCGGATTTCTCTGCGGCCAGCACGCGCAGCACCATCATTTCCAGCGCCACTACGTCCACTTCCAGCTTGGCGATCTCGTCGCGGAACCTTGTGTCGTCCCACACGCCTTCGGTCTTGGCGATGCGCTTGAGGCGCTCCAACTCACGTTTGGCACGGTTGACGTCGGCAATATTGGTGCGCTCGTGGCTGAGCAGGTGCTTGGCATAGGTCCAGCCCTTGTTCTCTTCGCCAATCAGGTTCTCTGCCGGGACCACCACGTTGTCAAAGAACACTTCGTTGACTTCGGCTTCACCGTCCAGCAGCACGATGGGGCGCACGGTGACGCCGGGGGATTTCATGTCGATCAGAAGGAATGAAATGCCGGTTTGCGGCTTGCCTTCCGTGCTGGTACGCACCAGGCAGAAAATCCACTCGCCATATTGGCCCAATGTGGTCCAGGTCTTCTGGCCGTTGACCAAGTAGGTGTTGCCCTGGCGCTCAGCCCGGCATTTGACGGAAGCCAGGTCCGAGCCGGAGCCTGGTTCGCTGTAGCCCTGGCTCCACCAGACTTCACCGCTGGCGATGCCGGGTAAAAAGCGCTTTTGTTGCTCGGGCGTTCCAAATGCCATGATCACCGGGGCCACCATCACCGGGCCGAACGGCACCACGCGCGGCGCACCAGCAAGGGCACATTCTTCCTCGAACAGGTGCTTTTGCACCGAGTTCCAACCGGGGCCGCCAAACTCCTTGGGCCAGCCATGGCCCAGCCAGCCCTTTTTGCCCAAAATCTTGGCCCAGTTCTGCATGTCGTCACGCGTCAGGTGCAAGGCGTTGTGAACTTTGTGCGCAATCTCAGCGGGCAGGTTGGCACCCACCCAGGCACGAATGTCTTCGCGAAATTGCTGTTCTTCAGGGGTAAATGCCAGATCCATCAAAAAATCTCCAAGTAGACATTCCGCTTTTTAGCACGGTCGTTCGGTTAGTTCTGTCCGGGTTGTGACACGCCCAGTTCGGCGCACAGCGCGCGTACGGTTTGCTGCAATTGGGCCAACTCGGCTTCGAGGTGGGTCACACGTTCGATCAAACCGGCCACCGATGCGCCGCTGCTTGAAGGCGGGTTCCCGGTGGCAAGGGCGTCCAGGTCCACGGGCCCGCACAGCAGGTGCGCCCATCGCTGCTCGCGTGCGCCGGGCGCGCGTGGCAATTTCACGGTGAGCGGTCCGCCTTTGGCGTCGGAGCGGTCTTGCAACTCTTCCAGGAACCCTTCCACCGAGGAAATGTCGGCGAACCGGTACCAGCGCTCTGCGTTCAGGCGCAGCTCCCCGGCAGTTTGTGGCCCGCGCAGCATCAGCAGGCCCAGCAACACTGCAGATTGCTCCGGCACGCCCACCCCGCGCTGAAAGTTGTGCTCGTAGCGCGCCACCCGGCTGCCGCTGGATTCACGCACCAGATTCAGTGGCATCAGGGTGTCCAGCGCAGTGGCGATCTCGGCCTCGGTGAGGTTCATCAGCGGATCGCGGCTGCTCTTTTGGTTGCAACCCAGCATCAGCGTGTTGAGCGACAGTGGGTAGCTGTCGGGCACGGTGCGGGCCTTTTCCATCAGGGTGGCCAACACCCTTGCTTCGATCTCGGTCAGGGTGATGGGGTTGTGCGGGGTTTGGGTGGTTTCCATGGGGAGCGGTGTCCAGAGTGGGTGGCGAATCAGGGCTTGGGCAGATTATCAGGTGATGGTGTGATCCGTTACAGTCTGGCAGTTTGTTCACTCCTCCCCAGTCGCTTGTATGAGACCCATTTGGCGTAATTCACCGGCCCTGCTGGTCTTGAGTCTTCTTTTGGTTGCCTACGGTGGTGGGTCCGATAGCAATACGGCTGCGGTACCTGCTCCAGTGCCCGCTCCGGCGCCGGTTGATCCCATCGTAGTGACCGTGGGAGCTGGTGAATTCAAGAGCGCCACTTTCCTCAAAACATTTTCGCTGGAAGCGTTGAATGCCGCTGCCAGCACCGCGCAAGTCGGCGTATTTCCGCTTGTCCCCGTCTACGCTGTCCAGTCCTACCGGCTGGAATACATGACTGCGGATGGCAAAGGTCAGCTGGTGCAGGCGTCGGCATTGGTCAATGTGCCGGTCAAGGCGGCCGGCTTGCCGAGTCCGGTTCTGAGCCTGCAGCACGGTACCACGTCGATGAATGCGGAGGCCCCGACAAATCAGGTGGAAGCCACCACGGTGTCGGTAGCCCTGGCCTCGGGCGGGTTCATCGCGCTGGCACCAGACTATGTCGGCTATGGCGCATCAAAGGGCCATGCACATCCGTATCTGCTGGCAGAGCCGTCTGCTTCGGTACTGGTGGATTTGCTGACCGCTGCCAAGTATTGGCGCCAGACGAATGCGGTCAAGGACAACGGGCAGCTGTTTTTGGCCGGGTATTCAGAGGGTGCCTACGTGACCATGGCGGCCATGCGTGCGATGGAGGCATCAGGCAACCAGCACAACAAGAGCCTGGTAACGGCCGTGGTAGGTGGTGGACCCTACCAGGCGTGGGTGACGCTGGATGAAATCCTGAAGGTGATTCGTGCGCAAAACGCGGTTGTGGGCGCCTTGATCAACCCCGGATTCCTGCGCTACATGGGTACATCCGTGCGGGCGTCGGTGCGCAATGAATTTTTCAACCAGATCTTTGGCCCCACCGCTGACGTGGAGTTCGACGCAACGCTAATCGACAACTACCTAGCCGACGACAGCGCGGCGATCGAGCGGCAGAGCAATATCCATGACTGGAAGCCCGGCAAACCGATCCGGATGTTCCACGGCCGCAATGACCAGACGGTCTCCTACCTGTCATCTTCAACCACGCTCCAGTCCATGCAGGCGCGCGGTGCCGGGGATTTGGTGACATTGGCGGATTGCACGGCACAGCCCTCCAGCCATCTGGGCTGTGTGCCGGATTTCTGGCAGTTTGTTGCTCGACAGCTCGATCCCCTGGCGAAAGACCGCTAGCCCGCCTGCGAACCCACATCGCCCGGCGATAATTCGGGCGAACATGAAGAACATCGTCATTCTTATTTCAGGCGGCGGCTCCAACATGGCGGCCATCGTCAGGACTGCACAACGTGATTCCTGGGCCAAGACGCTGGGCGCGCGGGTGGCAGCCGTGATCAGCAACAAAGCCGATGCCAAGGGTCTGATTTTTGCCCGCGAGCAGGGCATTGCCACCGAGGTGCTTGACCACACTGCCTTTGCTTCGCGTGAGGAATTTGACACCGCTCTGGCGCAACTGATCGACCGGTTCGATCAGTCGAGCGAGCCGGTGCTGGTGGTGTTGGCCGGCTTCATGCGGATTTTGACGCCTGGCTTTGTGAACCGCTACGCCGGGCGGCTGGTTAACATCCATCCTTCGTTGCTGCCTGCATTCACCGGTCTGCAGACCCACCAGCGCGCCATCGACGCGGGTTGCCAGTTTGCCGGTGTGACCGTCCATCAGGTGACGGCGGAACTGGACCACGGTTTGATATTGGCACAGGGGGTGGTGCCGGTGTTGCATGGCGACACGGCCGATGCGCTGGCTGCACGGGTGCTCAGCCAGGAGCATCTGATCTACCCCCGTGCGATTGCTGAATTGCTACAACATTTATAGCTGCTCAGGCATATTCTATGAGGGCTAGAGGCCTATTTCATACCTAAATTTCGGAAAAACGCCCAAAAGGGGTTGAATCCAACCCGATTTGGGTATTTTTTTGGGTTTTGCATCAAGCAACTTCATTCAACGAGTTGCTGTTGCTCGCCACCTGTGACACCAGGTCCGTCAACTTCCTGGCAAAGGCTTCCGACTCGGTGCCGTTGATCTTTCCATCGCTGTCGGTGTCGATGGCCTTGAACAGGGCTTGTAGCGGATCGCTCTGGACGCTGCCTGCCAGGCGTTCGGTCAGTGACACCGTGCCATCCTCATTGGTGTCTAACGGGTCGTAAGTGGTGCCGGCGCTGGCTGTGGAACTGGAACCGGACGCTTCACCGGGGGGAGGGCCGGGCGGGGGACCGGGTGGAGGACCACCGGCATCGCCGGGTCCATCGCCGTGCTCCATGCTGGCGCTGCGCGATTGTGCAAAGTCGAGGGTGGACGTCTGGGCCTGCATCAGGCTCTTCATGCCGCTGTCGAGTTCTGTAGCCGACAGACTGCCGTCGTTGTCCGCGTCCATGGATGTGAACACTTTGGCTGCGTCGTCAAAGCTGGCGCCAGTTTTTTCACTGACGTTGTCGAGCATGGTGGTCAGCTCGGCCTGGTCGACGCTGCCGCTGCCGTCGGAGTCGACCTTGGCAAACATTCTGGCCTGGTGGTTGCTGCGTTGGGTGTTAAGGGCCGCCCAGGCATTGCTGCCCGAGCCACTGACCCCGCTGATGGAGCTCATAGTCTTTCCTTTCGATTACAGGTTGGTTGAATTGCCACCAGCACACCCTTGGCGAGTGGTGACATTTCCATTCTTGGCGTCCTGGATAAAGTCTTTATGTCTGCTGCGTAAACCGGCCCGGCTGGATCGCGGTTTTAGCCAGTAAATAGAGGCTGAAAAGCCATGCATTTCTGGCGTTTCAGGCGAGCCGGTTCAGCGGCGCAGCAATGGGGTCAAGTATTCGGCCGAGCGCACATCGGCCATGGTGGTTTGCTCGGGCTGCAGCACTTTGTACAGTGCGCGGTTTGCGGTCTCGATGTCTTCCAGCGCGGCGAGTCTGTTGCGGGCGCTATCCACGGCGCTGGCAATCTGGCGTACACCGGCGCCTGCCGGGCCGCTGCCCAGGGTTGCACTGGCGCTCACACCCCGGGCACGCTGGCGGCTCAGGTCAGACTCCAGGGCCAGAATGTGGTTGGCATAGGCATGCCACAGGGTGGTTTGCTCCGGCGTCAAGCGCAAGTCCACCTGCAGCGTGCTGAGCTTGTACTCCAATTGTTCTCGCCCCATCATCTCGGGTGGCTGGCCCTTGGGGCCTTTGTCGGCGCCGGGTTTCTCGCCGCCATCACAGCCCTTGCCGCGATCGCCAGGACGGCCGCCTCCCATGCCCGCACCCGGGCCACCGCCCATTCCGCCGCCGCTGAACTGGGCATATACGTCTGGCACCAGCAGCAGCGAAGAAATGAACAAGAAGGCGGCCAGGGTCATCAGATACGGTTTCATATTTGGCAATTGCTCCAGTTCAACAGTTGTGCCGCGGCGTCGCAACGGGCGCACCTGCACCCGACCACTTGGCAAAGAAGTGCCAACTATCGCAACCGCGCGTGTCACGCGCATGAAGTCAGGTAAACGGGGAGTAAATGACCGTCAGCGGGTCAGGGTGGGGATGGGTGCGCTGCTTCTTGAACCTTGGCAAACCGCGCCTGGCGCATGCCATCAATTACTACCTCTTCGGCGAACATGGCCGCCGGGCGAACCCACAGACCGCGTTCGCCATAGAGCGCACGGTACAGCGTCATGGGTTCGAGCGTTTCGCTGTGGCGCACTGTGTCCAACACTTCGTACAACATGCCCTTGTAGTGGCGGTACAGGCCGGGCGGAGTGGGTGACAAGGGAGGAAGTGTTTCGTTTTGCATAGACGTGCCTTGACGATGCCCGCACTGGGAGGGCCGGGCGGCTCATGGGACAATCGTAGCTTATGCATCCAAAAGTTCTCCTAGACGCCTGTGCCGAACTCGTCCGGCTCACCCTCAAGTTCGACCACCCGGCAGATGCCATCGTGTCTCGCTTTTTCCGTGACAACCGGGGACTCGGTCCGCGTGAGCGCGCCACCCTGGCGGAAACCGTATACACCGTGCTACGCAAGAAGCTGCTGTTTGACCACCTGGCGCCGTCTGGAAGTGGCCCCAAAGAGCGGCGTCTGGCGATTCTGGGCTTTTATGGCCCGGGCGATTTTTTGCGCAGTGCCCTGACCGAGCAGGAGGTCAATTGGCTGGACCAGTGTGAAAAGGTCAGCCCCAACGATTTGATGGAGCGCCACCGCCACAACCTGCCAGAGTGGCTGGTGCAGCCGCTGAAAGACCAGCTGGGCGAGGAGTTCTGGCCCATGGCGGAGACGCTGAACCTGGGTGCCGGACTGGACCTGCGGGTCAACACCTTCAAAGCCAAACGCGCCGATGTGCAGAAAGAGCTGGCCAAGGCCGGCATCAAGGCGGTCAACACGCCATATTCACCCTGGGGCTTGCGGATTGCCGGAAAGCCCGCACTTAACAAGAATGACGCGTTCATGCGCGGCGAATTTGAAGTGCAGGACGAAGGCTCGCAGTTGCTGTCCATGCTGCTGGATGCCAAGCGCGGTGAAATGGTGACCGATTTTTGTGCCGGGGCCGGTGGCAAGACGCTGGCCATTGGTGCTGCCATGCGCAGCACCGGGCGCCTGTATGCGTTTGATACTTCGGCGCACCGGCTGGATGCTTTTAAATCGCGTTTAAAACGCAGCGGGTTGTCGAATGTGCACCCGGCCGCGATTGCGCATGAGCGAGATGACCGCGTCAAGCGACTGACTGGCAAGATGGACCGGGTGCTGGTGGATGCACCATGCACCGGCCTGGGCACGCTGCGACGCAACCCGGATTTGAAATGGCGCCAGAACATGCAGGCGGTGGAGGAAATGGCGGTCAAGCAGGCGGCCATTCTGCAAAGTGCCGCCCGCATGCTGAAGTCGGGTGGGCGCCTTGTCTATGCCACCTGCAGCGTGTTGCCGCAGGAGAATGAAGCCATTGCCGAGGCCTTTTCCGCTGCCAATCCGGACTTCGTGCCATTGTCGGCAGGGAAAGTGTTGGCTGAATTGAAAGTGGAGGCCGCTGCCAGCCTGTGCAGTGGCGGCGACAATGGACAGTTGTATTTGCGCCTGTGGCCGCATCGCCATGGCACGGACGGCTTTTTTGCCGCCGTGTGGCAAAAGAAGTAAAGTTTTAACGTCTTGAAAGAAAGCGGACTATGCAGGTAACGGATTTGTCAGTGTTCCATGCGGCCCTGGATTGGGCGGCCCATGGCGTGTTGCAGTTGCAGTGGTGGCAGGTCATTTTGGTGACGCTGGTGCTGACCCACATCACCATGATCAGCGTGACCGTGTTCTTGCACCGGCACCAGGCCCACCGCGCGCTCGATTTGCACCCGATTGCGTCACATTTCTTTCGCTTCTGGCTTTGGCTGACCACCGGGCAAGTGACTAAGGAGTGGGCCTCCATTCACCGCAAGCACCACGCCAAGTGCGAGCAGCCGGAAGACCCGCACAGCCCCCATGTGTATGGCATCAAGACCGTGCTGCTGCAGGGTTATGAGTTGTACCGTGCCGAGGCCGTCAAACAGGAAACTCTTGCCCGCTATGGCCATGGCACACCCAATGACTGGCTGGAGCGCAATCTGTATACCCGTTTCTCGACCACCGGTGTGGCCTTGATGCTGGTGATTGATCTGGCGCTGTTTGGGGTTGCCGGTTTGGCGGTGTGGGCGGTGCAGATGATGTGGACCCCGGTCATGGCTGCGGGCATCATCAACGGGGCGGCGCACTACTGGGGCTATCGCAATTTCGAGGCACCCGATGCCAGCACCAATATCTCGCCCTGGGGCATTCTGATTGCGGGTGAAGAGTTGCACAACAATCACCATACCTATCCCACCTCGGCCAAGCTTTCGGTCAAGCCTTACGAATTTGATATTGGCTGGGTCTACATCAGCGTGATGCAGGTTCTTGGCCTTGCAAAGGTTAAGAAACGTCCGCCCAAGGCCGCTTTTGGTGCCATTCGCGCGGTTGCTGACGAAAAAACACTGGAAGCCCTGATTGCCAACCGCTACGAGCTGATGGCCGGTTACGCAAAAGGCATGCGCCAGGCGGCTCGCGACGAGTTCGAGGCCATGAAAGCCCGCAGTGCAGATGGGGCCGTCATCAAGGCGGCCAGGCGCTGGATACACCGCGATCTGGAGAAAGTCCCCGCATCCATGGCCGCTGCACTGGAGCGAGCGCGTGCCGCATCACCCGTGCTGGACAAGATGGTCACCATGCGCGAGGAGTTGCGCCAGATGTGGCTCAATACCTCGGTGTCGCGCGAGCAGCTGACCCGCGATCTGCAGGCTTGGTGCCAGCGTGCGGAGGCCAGTGGCATTGCGGCTTTGCAAGAGTTTTCGCTGAAATTACGGGCGGCGCACGCTTGATTCAGTGCAGGGGTTGCCCTGCGGCTTGTAGCCCTTGAAGCCGGAAGAATTCCATGACCCCATCGGGCTCGCCACCCTGATCCAGGTGACTCTTGTACCAGACCGTCAGAATGGCGCTGACCACCGGTCCCGGATTGGTAAGGACCTTTTCAAAATCCAGGCCGTTGAGTTTGCAGACGAGCTTGACGATGTCCATATCAAGATCAATCGCATCCGCGTCGCAACGCCTTACTTTCAGGTCGGCAAAGGTATAGCCTTGCGGCAATTTCAGGGTTGTGGGGTCGAATGACATGGCGCGGTCAAATCATCAGCAAGTGGTGTAGGGAAGTTCTGATTCTTGCACCGCAATGGTGACTGGGCAACAAAAAAGCCGTTCAAAGAACGGCTTTTTTGCTTTGCTGGCAGCGCACCCGGTACAAACGCAGATCCCGAAGGATCCGTGCGATGTGCCTGAAAATCAGGCGGCAGGTTTAAGCTGCGACTGCCAAGGCTTTCACCTTGGTAGACAGGCGGCTCTTGTCGCGAGCGGCCTTGTTTTTGTGGAAGATGCCCTTGTCAGCCACGGTGTCCACCACGGCCTGCATCTTCGCAAACAGTTCGGTGGCCTTGGTCTTGTCACCGGCCAGAACTGCCTTCTCTACGTTCTTGACCGCGGTGCGGTACTTGGAACGCAAAGACGTGTTTGCTGCATTGATTTTGACGTCCTGGCGGACGCGTTTACGGCCCGACGCCAGGCGCGGGTTCTTTTTCTTGGGTTTTCCAGATGCCATAGTAATAGTTCCTTGTGTCTGAGGATGATGCCAGCAAAGCCGACTATTATAGCAGTGTGAGCCTCTTCAAGTCTGCCTCCACCGTCTCGCTGTTGACCCTGGCCTCGCGTATCACCGGGCTGGTGCGCGACCTGCTCATGGCCGCCACTTTTGGTGTGAGCGCCATGACCGACGCGTTTTGGGTCGCATTTCGCATTCCCAACATGCTGCGCCGCATGTTCGCCGAGGGTGCGTTCAGCCAGGCTTTTGTTCCGGTTCTGGCGGCCAGCAAGGAGCGCGATGGCGAGCCCGCCACACATGCCCTGATCAACGCGGTGGCCACCTTGCTGACCATGGTTCTGCTCGTGACCTGTGTTGCCGGTGTGGTGGGGGCCCCCATTCTGGTGTACCTGCTTGCCAGCGGCTTGCAGCAACGTCCCGAGGGTTTTGAGGCGGCGGTGGTGATGACGCGGTGGATGTTCCCTTACATCGCCTGCATGTCCCTGGTGGCTCTCGGGGCTGGGGTGCTGAACACCTGGAAGAAGTTTGCCATTCCCGCAGCAACGCCCGTACTGTTGAACGTGGCCATGATTACCGCTGCCTGGGTGGGGGCGCCCTGGTTTGCACGGATAGGACTGGAGCCAATTTACGCCATGGCGGGCGGCGTGATGGTGGGCGGGTTGTTGCAGTTGGGTGCCATTTTCCTAGCATTGCGACGCATGGGCATGGCGCCCAAAATTCGGATCAGCATGGCAGCTGCTGGGGCGGCATGGCGCGATCCGGCAACCAAGAAAATCGTGCATTTGATGGGACCGGCCTTGCTGGGCGTGAGCGTGGCACAGATTTCCCTACTGATCAACACGCAGATCGCTTCGCATCTGGCAACCGGTTCGGTGACCTGGCTCAACAGCGCCAGTTTGCTGATGGAGTTTCCTACCGCCATGCTGGGCGTGGCGCTTGGTGTGGTGCTGATGCCGCAACTGGCCGCCGCCAAGGCTGCCAACGACGCCGAAAAGTTTTCCCAGATGATCGACTGGGGTTTGCGCCTGGTGGTGCTGTTGGCTGTGCCCAGCGCAGTGGCACTCATCACCTTTGCACAACCGCTGGTGACGGTCCTGTTTCACTACGGCAATTACACCGATCGGGATGTGCTGCAAACGACCGCGGCATTGATGGGGTATGGCTGCGGTTTGCTGGGCCTCGTCGCCATCAAGGTGTTGACGCCAGGCTACTTTGCCAGCCAGAACATCAAAACCCCTGCGCTGATTGGCGTGGTGGTTCTGGTTATCACGCAGGGTCTGAATCTGCTGTTTGTGCCCATGCTGGCCCACGCAGGGCTGGCGCTGTCCATCGGGGTGGGTGCCATGGTGAATGCGCTTTGGCTGCTGGTGGGCCTGCTGCGCGGTCGCACGTTTGTTCCGCAGCCCGGCTGGGCCCGCTTTGCTTTGCAGGTGTTTGCGGCCAGTGCCTTGTTGACCGTGTTCCTGATGTGGGCAAATAGCGCCATCCCCTGGTTGGCGATGCATTCCGAGAAAATGATGCGAATAGGTGCTCTAGCCCTCGTCGTTTCTGGTGCTATCGCTATCTATTTCATAGCGGTATGGGCGGCTGGGCTGAACTTGCGCCAACTGCTGCGGCGTTAGATGCAGAATATGCGCGACGCCATGAACCTGACATTTGATTTGCCCACGCCCTTGAACTATTTCGCCTCCCTGGTGGAGCGGGATGTGGAGTTTGCGCTTTTTGAGGCTGCTGTCAGCCTGGCGCAGGACGAGTACCCTGAAATGGATGTGCAAACGGTGCTGAGCGAAGTGGATCAGCTGCTCTCCAGGGTGCGTCGGCGCGTTGCCTCCGATTCCGGAGCTGTGCAAAAGCTGCGAATCTTGAACCAGTTCGTCTACCAGGACTTGGGTTTCGCGGGGAATGTGAACAACTATTACGACCCGGACAACAGCTACGTTCATCAGGTGCTGAACACGCGCCGTGGTATCCCCATCACCTTGGCGGTATTGTGGATGGAACTGGCCCAGGGGCTTGGTCTGTCGGTTCGGGGTGTCGGCTTTCCGGGCCATTTTCTGGTCAAGGTCAATTTGCCCATGGGCCAGGTGGTCATCGATCCCATGGATGGCAAATCCCTCAGCCGCGAGGAGTTGTCGGAGCGGCTGGAGCCTTACCGGCGCAACAGTGGCCTGATTGACGAACTGGAAACGCCATTGGGCTTGTATCTGCAGACAGCGCCGTCGCGGGACATCATTGCGCGCATGCTGCGCAATCTGAAGGAAATCCACAAGACACAAAGTGACTGGGCTCGCCTGTTGGCTGTGCAGGAACGCTTGATTGTGCTGTTGCCCGAGTCATGGACGGAATACCGGGACCGGGGTCTGGCCCATGCCCAGCTGGGCCACACCGAACAGGCCCTGGCTGATCTGGAGTGTTACCTGGTCCATGCCGACGAACATGTCAATCTGGATGCCATTGCCGACTGGGTTGATGCCCTTCGGCGTTCGTAGTTTTTTTAACCTGATTTCAGGATAACCATGAAGCTTCAAACCTTGCTGCTGGTGGCGGTGGCCGCCTCGGTCCATTCAGCTCCCGCCGTGTCCGCGCCGCGCGGCGTGATCGCGCAACCGTCTGCTGCGGAAATTCCCAAGTGGTGCCAGCAAAGTGTTGCCCAGGCACGCACGCGCATCGACCGGATCAAGAAATTGCCCATGCGACAGGTCAATGTGAAGACGGTGTTGCATGCGTGGAACGAATTAGACACAGGCTTGCAGGACATAGGTGGTCCGATAGGGCTTTTGTCCGAAACCAGCCCCGACCCCGCTGTGCGCAAGGCAGCGGAGGCCTGTGACCTGGTTCTGTCGGCCCTGCCCAACGAGTACCTACAGAGCGAAGCCCTGTTTCAGCGTGTCAAAGCCCTGAAGACGACAGACCCCATCGACGCCATGGCGCGCCAAAGCATTCTGGATGATTTTGAGGAGCGTGGTGTCAGCCTGACGGCTGCCAAGCGCGCGCGGGCCAAAGCCATTTTTGAGCGGATGGACAAACTGGCGCAAGACTTCTCGCGCAACGTGCGCGACGTCACCACCAAACTGGCATTCTCCGAAGAAGCGCTCAAAGGCGCACTGCCGGCGGCATTGGCCAAGCGTGCCCGCGACGCACAGGGTCAGTATGTGTTTGGGCTGGACTACCCCGAATACGACGCCATCATGAACAACGTGGAAGTGGAGAGCACCCGCAAGGCGTTCTGGACGTCATTTCAACAGCGTGGTGGCACAGATAATCTGGTGCTGCTCACCGAAGCTGTCAAGCTGCGTCTGGAGCTGGCGCAACTCATGGGTGAGGCCAGCTATGCCGACTGGGCAATCAAACGCAAGATGGCGGGATCGGCCGATGCCGTCAACCGCTTCCTGGGCGATGTGCAAGACCGGGTCGAGGCACTGGAGCGCAAAGAACTGGATGAACTGCGCAGTGAGAAAGTGAGCTTTACCGGGGACAAGGATGCAGTGCTGCGGCGATGGGACGTGGCTTTCTTTCAGCAGCGTTTGAAGAAGGCACGCTACAGCGTAGACCAGAGCGAAGTGCGCGCCCAATTTCCGACCGACCCCACCATTGCCTGGATGATGCAGGTCACCAGCACCTTGTATGGTGTGCAATTCAAACCGAACACCGAGCTACCGGTGTGGCAGGCCGATGTGCGAGCCTACGATGTGTTTGACACGGCCAACGGCCAATACCTGTCGAGCTTTTATTTGGACCTGTTTCCGCGTGAAGGCAAATACAAGCACGCAGCGGCCTTTCCGGTGCGCGGGGTTTCCCTGCTGGCGGGTCGCACGCCCGTATCGGTACTGGTAACCAACTTCAATCGGGAAGGCTTTGACCAGAATGAGCTGGAAACGCTGTTCCACGAATTTGGCCACATCATGCACGGGGTGCTGTCGCGCACCCGTTATGTGCTTAATGCGGGTACTGGCGTAAAGCGCGACTTTGTGGAGGCGCCGTCGCAAATGTATGAGGAATGGTCGCGACGGCCAGAGGCGCTGGCCTTGTTTGCCCAGGTGTGTCCGACATGCAAGCCGGTGGACCCCCAGTTGATTGCACGCATGAATGCATCCCGGGCCTTTGGCAAGGGTCTGTTCTATGCACGGCAGCGTTTGTATTCGGCATGGGACATGGCGATCCACACGCCAGTTGTAGTCGACCCGATGCAGACCTGGGCTGCCATGGAAGGCAAGACACCGCTGGGTTTTGTGGATGGCACCCTGGTACCGGCTGGGTTTGGCCATGTGATGGGCGGCTACCAGGCGGGTTATTACGGCTACATGTGGTCTGAAGTAATGGCGTTGGACATGCGCTCTGCCTTTGGCGCCAATGTGATGGATACGGGAGTTGGTGGCCGCTACCGCAAGCTGATTCTGGAGAGCGGTGGCGAGCGGGCGCCCGCGGCTTTGGTGGAGGCCTTTCTGCAACGCAAACCTTCTGCCGATGCATTCTTCCGGGAAGTGTCGGGGAAGTAATGGCTGTCCATCACCTGCCCGGTTTGGTCGTGCGCGACTATTGGTTTGACTTGCCATTGGACTACGCCCACCCGGAGCGGACGCTGCGCGTCTATGCCCGGGAGGTGGTTGCGCCAGGTAAGGTCGCTGCAGATTTGCCCTGGCTGGTCTACTTTCAGGGTGGGCCGGGCTTTGGTGCGGCGCGGCCCATGGCGAATAGCGGTTGGTTAGGGCGTGCCCTGCAGGACTACCGTGTGCTGTTGCTGGACCAGCGTGGCACCGGGCTATCCACGCCCGTGACTGCTCAGACCCTGGAATATGTGGGCGAGCCCCGAGCGCAGGCTGACTACCTGATGCACTTTCGGGCGGACAACATCGTGCGCGATGCGGAGGCCATTCGCCAGCAGTTGGCCGGTGATAGCCCCTGGAGCATTCTGGGCCAGAGTTACGGTGGCTTTTGTGCCATGCGTTACCTCAGCGCGGCGCCGCAGGGGTTGAAGGAAGTATTGATTACGGGCGGCATTCCTTCGCTGACACGCCCGGCTGATGACGTCTACCGCGCGACCTACGCACGCGTTGCCGACAAAAACTACCAGTACTACCAGCGCTACCCCGGTGACATACAGCGCGTGCGCCAGATCGTGCAGGCACTGCAGCACACAGAAATCCGCCTGCCAGGTGGCGGCGTACTGAGTCCGCAGCGCTTTTTGCAGCTGGGTTTGGTGCTGGGCATGAGTGACGGTTTCGAGACGCTGCACTACCTGCTGGAAGAGGCATTTGTGACCCAGCCCGATGGTCAGTGGGTATTGAACTGGAATTTCCTGCAGCATGTGGAGCAGCACCAGAGCTTCGATACCAACCCCATCTACGCAGTGTTGCACGAGGCCTGCTATACCCAAGGAAGTGCCAGCGCATGGTCCGCCCATCGGTTGCTGGGCGAGTTTCCGGCTTTTGCACTGGATACCGAGGGGCCGTTACTGTTCACCGGTGAAATGGTCTATCCATGGATGCTGGACGACTATGCGCAACTCAGACCGCTAAGGGGTGCTGCACAATTGTTGGCCCACACCGCGGATTGGCCGGAGCTTTATGACGTGGAGAGGCTGCGGCAGAACACGGTGCCCGTTGCCGCCGCCGTTTACTACGACGATATGTATGTCCACCGTGAGTTCTCTGAAGAGACCGCGCGCGAGGTACCCAACATCAAACTGTGGGTGACCAACGAGTACGAGCACAACGGCCTTCGTGCCGATGGGGCTGCAGTGCTGGGGCGCCTGCTGGCCATGGTGCGCGGTGAAATGTGAGGGCTATTGCCCTCACCATTGCGCGATTTTGAATCAGGCCACCACCACCGACGCGCCGCTGCCCTGGGCAGCGATAACGCCGATCGAGTAAACCGATTCGCCGCTGGCGTGCAGTGTGGCTGCAGTCGCCTCGGCGTGTACAGCATCGACGACGACGACCATACCGATGCCGTTGTTGAAGGTGCGGTTCATTTCGATGTCGTCAATGCCTGCGGTTTTTTGCAGCCAGGCAAACAGCTCGGTTTGCGGCCAGCTGCCCTTGATCAGGTGGGCGGCCATGCCCTCGGGCAGCACACGGGGAATGTTTTCCAACAAGCCTCCGCCGGTGATATGGGCCAGCGCCTTGATGGGGTGCGCTGCCAGTGCGGCCAGCACGTTTTTTACATACAGGCGGGTCGGCTCCATGATGGCCTGTTTAAAGGGCTTGCCGTCCAGCGTGGCGGGGGTATTGGCGCCGGCCCGATCAATGCACTTGCGCACCAGGCTGAAACCGTTGGAGTGCACGCCGTGGCTGGCCAGACCCAGCACCACGTCGCCGGGTTTCACACCAGCGCCGGTCAAGATTTTGGATTTTTCAACTGCACCGACAGCAAAACCGGCCAGATCGTATTCACCAGCCGGGTACATGCCGGGCATTTCTGCCGTTTCGCCGCCGATGAGCGCGCAACCCGACAACTCGCAACCTTTGGCGATGCCGCCAATGACCGCCGCTGCCGTGTCCACATCGAGCTTGCCGCAAGCAAAGTAGTCTAGGAAGAACAAGGGCTCGGCGCCTTGCACCAGCACATCGTTCACACTCATGGCCACCAGATCAATGCCTACGGTATCGTGCATGTTCCATTCAAACGCCAGTTTGAGCTTGGTGCCCACGCCATCGGTTCCGGAAACCAGCACCGGCTCCTTGTAACGCTTTGGCACCTCAAACAGGGCACCAAAACCACCAATGCCAGCCAGTACGCCTTCGCGCATGGTCTTTTTGGCCAGCGGCTTGATGCGCTCGACCAGGGCGTCGCCGGCGTCAATATCGACACCTGCGTCTTTGTAGGAAAGGGGGGTGGGGGTGCTGGATTGGGTCATGTGAAAGGGCTTGCGAATGGACTGGCACAGGCTCCTGGGACTGAGCCGATAGAATTTGCCTAGATTTTACGGGTTCACCCCCGCCATTCCTGTATGCAATTGACGCCCCCCCAAAAAAGTTTTGCCGCCTGGAGCCTGATAGCAGGGCTGCTGGGGTGCGTCTTGTGGTTGCTGGCACCGGTTTTGACACCGTTCGTGGTGGCCTGTGTGCTGGCGTACGCACTCACACCGGTCGTGAATTGGCTGGATGACGTTGGGCGTGGTCGAATACCCCGGTTATTGGCAGTGATCGTGGTGGAGTTGCTGTTCATTTTTGCGATGCTGGGCTTGTTCTTTCTGATGATTCCTATTCTTGCCAAGGAACTACCCCTGATGCGCGAGCAGTTGCCAGCATTGATGGACAGTGTTAACGCAGCTGCCAAGCCCTGGTTGGCTCAGTGGGGCATTCACTTGAAACTGGACGGTGCGAGTATCAAGACCTTTGTCATGAAGTACCTCAATGCCAATGTGGAAGACGCGCTGAGTTCCATTCTGGTGTCGCTCAAACTGGGTGGTAGCGTGGCGTTCACCTTGGTCGGCAACGCTATCCTGATCCCGGTTGCACTCTTTTACCTGCTGATGGATTGGGATCGTTTCATGGAGCAGTTGCGTGCGTTGATCCCGCCGCGTATGCGCGCTGGAAGTTCGAACTTTCTGGGTGAAGCCGATGCGGTACTGGGTCAGTATTTGCGGGGGCAGTTACTGGTGATGCTGATTCTTGCCGTGTTTTACAGCGTGGGTCTTGCCCTGTTTGGTTTGGACCTGGCCCTGCCGATCGGAATATTTACCGGATTGGCCATGTTTGTTCCTTACGTCGGCTTTGGCGTCGGTCTGGTGTTGGCTATTTTTGCCGGGTTGCTGCAAT